>Ga0265297_10000422_pt1 | contig 127988 bp, 98 predicted proteins | sample Munlanlwell13791_FD_192502 | JGI IMG/M metagenome (GOLD analysis project Ga0265297, IMG submission 192502) | Leachate microbial communities from a municipal landfill in Southern Ontario, Canada - Leachate well 137-91 | ecosystem: Engineered > Solid waste > Landfill > Unclassified | place...
AGAACCCCTAGACATCATAGTCTTGGTGAGCCGTTACCTCACCAACAAACTAATGTCACGCATGCCCATCTAAAACCGCCGGAGCTTTAATCCCAAAAGGATGTCCTTTCGGAATGTTATGGGATATTAGCCCGCCTTTCGGCGAGTTGTGTCCCGGTTGAAGGTAGGTTGCATACGCGTTACGCACCCGTGCGCCACTCTCATCCAGATATTGCTACCCGGAATCCCGTTCGACTTGCATGTATTAAGCCTGCCGCTAGCGTTCATCCTGAGCCAGGATCAAACTCTCCATTGTAAAAAGTTGATCTTTAATGTCTCAAGATTTACTCACTCTTAATTCTCTCTGGAATTCGAGGATATTTGCTACTTGGCTTCTCATTATTTTCAAAGAACTTTTTTCTGTTTTCTCCTCCCGTTGTTTCTTCCGAAAGGGAGTGCAAAATTAATACTTTTTTTAATCCTGCAAGCTTTTTTGAAAAATTTTTTTTAATTATTTTTTTATCTCTTTTTTCAATCAACGTTTGGGGCTGCAAAAGTAAAACATTTTTTATCTCCTCCAAATTTATCTGAAAAAATTTTTGAACATTTTTATAAAGAACCTTTCGTCTAAAGCGGGTGCAAATATAGAACTATATTTTCGAATAAAACAAACCATTTATTTCTCTCCCTGTAATATTTCTTTGAAACCGTTTAAAATGAATTCATTTGATTGAAAAATAATTTTACAATCTCTGTTTCTTTCCGTCTGGTTTTTGACTTTTTTACATATTAAAAAACGTATATATCTGTATTTTAACTATCTGTCATTTTTACTCTTTTTACTTTATGTGCGAGAGTATTATCTTTTGTTTTACTTTTACAGTAATAATTTTTTATTCAGGTTATATTATGGTACGATTGCGTTATATAATTCAAAAAGCACTGTTTTGCAGCATCTTAGTATTTTGTCATTACGTATATGCACAACCTCCTCTCCCCAACAGTGCACTTTCTGCGAAGGATAACAGGTGGTTTACAGGTGGAAATATCGGATTTCAGTTTGGCGATCAAACATTTATTGATATTTCTCCGCTTTGTGGATATAAAGTAATCGAAAATTTTCACGCAGGAATTTCCGCAACCTATAAGTATTATCAGTACAAAAAAGCCTTTTATGATCCTTATCGCGCAAAATGGCTTTCCTATACAGGCAATATCATTGGAGGAAGTGTATTTGCCCGTTACTTTGTTATACCAGAGGTATTTGCCAATTTAGAATACGAAATGCTCTGGCTTTCGTTTGACGATTTTTACGATAATGGCAATACCATCTCCAAAGCCAGAGAAACCCGTTATGTTCCATCTTTGCTTGCCGGAGGAGGCTACAGGCAATATATTTCTGATAAAACAAGCTTTGATATTGTTGTATTATGGAACTTTCTCGAATCGCAGTATTCTCCTTACGATAACCCCATCATACGGATTGGGTTTTCGGTAGATTTATAAATATCAAGAAAGCCATAATCATGAGATTTACGGCTTTCTTGAAACAATTGTAACTACAAAAACTATTCAGGAATACGTTTTAATATTTCCAAGGTTAGATTCCAGAAACGCTGTACACTGGGGATATGCAAACTTTCGTCGGGAGAATGTGCTCCCTTGATAGTAGGTCCATAGGATACCATATCCATCCCCTGAATTTTTTCCCCTATTAAACCACATTCAAGTCCTGCATGTATAGCTAAAACTTTGGGGGTTACCTTAAATAATGATTCATAAGCAGTACGTGTTATTTCCAGTATTTCGCTATCGGGGTTCGGAGTCCATCCGGGATAACCATCGGAATGAGTAAACACCGCGCCCGCCAATACAAAAACACTCTCTACCATGGATGCCACATACATTTTGGCACTTTCCACAGAACTCCGTTGACTGGTAGTAATTTCTATATGATTATTCTTACATTTTACTGAGGCAAGATTTGTAGAGGTTTCCACAAAATCAGGGATATCAGCCGACATGGTAATCACGCCGTGCGGGCAGGCAAGTAATGTATGTATTAGCGTTTGCTGCGTAATTTCATCAAAAATACCGGATGGAGGTACTGTAGGAAGGCAACTGATTGCAAGCCCCGGTTCTGTTATCCTGTATTCAGTTTTGATACTATTTTCGAAATTTTTCACAAACGAAAGGAAAAGCAAGGACTTATCTTTAGGCAAAGTTACCAGCGCCTGCGCTTCTCTGGCAATGGCATTTCTCAGATTTCCCCCATCGAAATCGCTTAACCGCAATCCCCGTTTCGTTCCTTCAAACAACAGACGGGCAAGTATTTTATTAGCATTACCCCTGCCTTTATTGATATCGTCGCCAGAATGTCCTCCCAATAAACCCGACACCTTAATTATATAGGTATCTACATCCGAAGGTACCTGAGCCAACTTAATTGGCAATTTAGCAACGGTGTCAATTCCCCCGGCACAGCCTATAAATAATTCACCTTCGTCTTCCGAATCGAGGTTTAACAGTATTTTGCTGTTCAAATTGCGGGCATCGAGCCCGAAAGCCCCTGTAAGTCCGGTTTCTTCATCCACAGTAAACACACATTCGATGGGTCCGTGCTCAATATCGGTTGCTGCTAGCAATGCAAGCTGAGCGGCTATGCCTATGCCATCGTCGGCACCCAGTGTAGTTCCTTTTGCTTTAACCCATTCGCCATCAATATAGGGCTGAATGGGATCCCTGTCAAAATCATGAACAGTACCGTCGTTTTTTTCACACACCATATCAATATGGCTTTGCAGAATAACGGATTTTTTCTTTTCAAGCCCGGGAGTTGCCGGTTTGCGAATAATAATATTGCCCGTTGCATCTTTTACAGTGAATAGATTTCTCTTTTCCCCAAATGTAATGAGATATTCTGCAATTTTTTCTTCCTTTTTTGATGGACGGGGAATTTTACAGATTTCGTTGAAAAAGAACCAGAGCGAATCCGGTTGTAATGTAAGTATATCGTTAGTCATGTCCCTTTTTTTATTTGCGGCAAACTTAAAAAAATTTGAGAAATTCAAATACCTGGTTCCAGAAAATAACTTCCCAACAAAAACAACACGATTCTTATTTAAAATTCTATTTATATATGTTACAAACAAGATGTTATGTGTTTTTTCCATCCTGAAACCCATTCGGGGGCATTAATACTTACTAAAATGAAATCATTCAAACTTATTATTTTGCATAATAATTTTGATACCTTTGCTGCAATTTTTCAGACTAAACCCTTTTTAGTTTAAAAATCATAAATTCAATTATTTATAAAAAGTATTTTGATGAATATTCAACTTGAAAACACAGGCGAACTTACAGCTTCTATTACCGTTTTTATTCCTGAAACCGATTATAAGGAAAATGTTAACAAACTTCTGAAAGATTACCAGAAAAAAGCCAATATTCCGGGTTTCAGACCAGGGAATGTACCTTTCGGAATGATTAATCGTATGTATGGAAAAGCCGTAGTTGCCGAAGAAGTAAACAAAATCGCTTCCGAAGCATTAACGAACTATCTTAAAGACAATGCTATTGATATTTTAGGTCATCCCGTAGCCAATACAGAAAAAAGCCCGGCAATAAACTGGGACGAACAAAAAGACTTTACTTTTGTTTTCGATCTGGGTATAGCTCCTTCTATGAATATTGCTTTCGGAAAAGAGATTGAAGTTCCTTATTATCACATAAATATTACTGATTCCGACCTTGACAAACAAGTTCAGGACATTTGTAATCAGAATGGTACGCAAACTGAATCGGAAGTAGTTGCCGACAATGATATTATTACCGCACATTTTGCTGAAACCGATAAGGATGGAAACGATGTTGAAAACGGAATTGCACATTCAAGTGCCTTTATTACCAGCAGGATAAAAGATAATTCCATTAAAGAAAAAATAATCGGATTAAAAAAAGGTGAAAAAATAATTGTTGAAATTAAAAAAGCTTTCGAAGAGTTTGAGCTTACTTATATCCTTGGTGTTGAAAAGAATAAAATTGAAACCCTTCCGGTTTATTTTTCATTGACTCCTGAAACTATCAAACACAACCAGCCCGCAGAACTGAATACGGAATTATTTGGAAAAATCTTTGCAACTGATACACCCCAAACCGAAGAACAATTTCGCGAAAGGGTAAAACAAGATATGAGCAGTCAGCTTGTTAATGAAAGCGAAGGGAAATTTTTACACGATGTGAAAGACGTGTTATTGGAAAAAACCCAACTTCCGCTTCCCGATGCATTTCTTCAGCAATGGCTTCTTGAAATCAATGAAGGAAAAATAACACAGGAGCAACTCGAACAACAGTACCCCAGCTATGCCGAAAGCCTTCGCTGGCAGCTTATTGAAAACAAAATATTAAAAGGCAATAGCATCGAAGTTACACAAGAGGATATGCGCGAGTATGTGAAAGCCATTTTCAAAAGGACGGATACCGAAGAAACACCGGAACAATTGCAGGCTCTCGATCGCATTGCCGACTCTATCCTTGAAAATGAAGAACAAAGCAAACGCATCAACGACAAGATATACGACGAAAAGATGAACATATTTTTCAAAGAAAATTTTACTGTTCTGATCAAAGAAATTTCGTATTCCGATTTTTACGAAATGGTAATTAACCATCACCATTAATATTAAATACCTGTAAAATATGCAAAACAATGAATTTCGCAGATTTGCCATCAAACACCAGGGTATCAGCAGTATAACTTTAGATAAGTTTACTTCTATCACCGGAAGTTACATTTCCCCTACCATCATCGAAGAACGGCAACTCAATATCGCCACGATGGATGTATTCTCAAGATTGATGATGGATCGTATTATTTTCCTTGGCGTCCCTATTGACGATACTGTTGCAAACATCATTCAGGCACAATTACTTTTCCTTGAATCGGTGGATTCAAAGCGCGATATTCAGATTTATCTGAATTCTCCCGGCGGTTCGGTACATGCCGGATTGGGTATTTACGATACCATGCAATACATCTCTCCCGATATTGCAACTATCTGTACGGGAATGGCAGCTTCAATGGGAGCCATTCTGCTCTGCGCAGGCACAGAAGGCAAACGTACCGCACTAAGGCATTCACGCATCCTCATCCACCAACCCATGGGAGGAGCTGAAGGTCAGGCTTCTGATATCGAAATCACTGCCCGTGAAATTCAAAAAACAAAAAAAGAATTGTACGAAATCATTGCCCTGCACTCCAAACAACCGTACGAAAAAATATGGCAGGATGCCGACCGTGACTTCTGGATGACTGCCGAAGAAGCCCGCGAATACGGAATGATTGACGAAGTACTTATCAAAAACAAAAAATAAAATGGCAAAAACTGTTGAACGTTGTTCTTTTTGCGGAAGAAATAAAACCGAAGTGCAAATGCTTATTACCGGCTTAAATGCCTTTATATGCGATGTTTGTATAGAACAAGCCAATATTATTCTGAAAGAAGAATTGCCCTCGCTCAACAAGAATTCCTTTTCGCAAACCGATTTGCGTAAGCCCGCCGAAATAAAAAAATATCTCGATCAATATGTTATTGGGCAGGAAGAAGCCAAAAAAGTACTCTCAGTAGCCGTTTACAACCATTTCAAACGTATCAGCCAGCCTTACGACCGCGACGGACACGAAGTAGAAATAGAAAAATCGAATATTATCCTTGCTGGCGAAACGGGTACAGGGAAAACCCTGCTTGCACGTACCATAGCTAAAATGCTGAATGTCCCTTTTGCCATTGCCGATGCCACCGTGCTTACCGAAGCCGGTTACGTGGGCGAAGACGTGGAAACCATTCTTTCGCGCCTGCTACAGGCAGCCGATTTTAATGTGCCTGCAGCCGAAAAAGGAATTGTATTTATTGATGAAATTGACAAAATATCGCGCAAAAGCGATAATCCGTCCATTACCCGCGATGTTTCGGGTGAAGGTGTTCAACAGGCATTGCTAAAACTGCTCGAAGGGTCAGTTGTCAGCGTGCCTCCCCATGGGGGAAGAAAGCACCCCGAACAAAAAATGATAAGCATTAACACCCAGAATATCCTTTTCATTGCCGGAGGTGCTTTCGATGGTATTGACAGAAAAATTGCCGGACGTTTGCAAACCAATATCATCGGCTACAAAGCCGATAAAGAACGGCAAGCTCTGGATAAAAACAATCTTATCCAATACATTGCCCCACAAGATTTGCGAAGTTTCGGACTTATTCCTGAAATTGTTGGGCGTTTCCCGGTAATCTCTCACCTGAACCCTCTCGAAAAATCGGCTTTACGGCAGATACTCACCGAACCTAAAAATGCACTTGTAAAACAATATATCAAGCTGTTCGACATGGATGGCATCAAACTATCGTTTGATGACGATGTCCTTGATTTTATCGTAGATAAAGCCGTAGAATTCAAACTGGGTGCCCGCGGCTTGCGCTCCATCATCGAAAATATCATGACCGATGCCATGTTCGACCTGCCATCAAAAAAGAGTACTAAAAAATTTCATATTTCAACCGGATATGCCCGCGAAAAAATTGAAAAATCACAGCTTAACCTCCTTAAGGTAGCCTGACAGGCAATACTGTGTTCTTTTCAGCGTTGTAATAAACAACCAACATTTTCACGGCACAATTGTTGATTATAACATTGGATGCTAAACCAATGAAAAAAGTTATTTTCATATTATTTTTTCTCATTTCCGCCTACTGCGCAAACTCACAGGGAACCCACAAAAGTGATACTGTAACAAAAATTAAACTGTACAGGGTGGCGGCTGTTATCATCAATGGTGATACCGTTCCCTATATTGGCTTGCCGGAAGTAAAAATTTACGCCCATTCCAAATTTGCCAACCGCCATGCCGAAAAAAGGTACGACAAATTAGTACGTAACGTCAAAAAGGTATATCCTTACGCCAAATTAGCCGGGATACGGTATAAAGAATACAACGAGATGTTGCTGAAAGTGAAAAACGACAAAGAGAAGAAACGCCTGATGAAACAGGTGGAAGCCGACCTTAAAAAACAGTTTGGCCCCGAACTGGAGAAACTCACTTTTTCGCAGGGAAAAATTCTTCTTAAACTCATTGACCGCGAAACGGGTAACACTTCCTATGCAATCGTTGACGAATTCCGGGGGTGGTTTTCTGCCTTTTTCTGGCAGAGTTTTGCCAGGATATTCGGTTACAACTTAAAAGAACCCTACGACCCTTACGGTGAAGACAGCAATATCGAACTCATTGTGCTGATGATTGAAAACGGACAGATTTAAGGAGTTTTAAGTTGCGGTTGAAATTAAAGATTTTTATTTTTTACCGCAACCTTACAGCTCTTCATCCAGAACCGAGTTCTGGTTCTGGTTGTCTTCAAAATCGGCTACCACCTGAACTGCTTTTTCGTAATCAACACTTGATACAACCACTTTTACGGCACCTGCCCCACCCGGAGCTATGTGCCAGGGAGCCAGTGTTCCCCTTATTTCATCCAGCAGGAACGCTTGTACTTCCGCATTTTCCAGCAAGCTTTTTACCAAGCCGGCTTCCCATGCCGTTCCGGCAAAAACTTCTACAGCCCTGATTTCTTCTTCCATAAGTTTTATTCTGTTTACTTTATTCACTTTTTATTCTGATAAATTGCATCCCGGTTTTGTTTAAGTAAAACATTTCTTACCTTACCGAGTGTATTTTAGATCTTTTCGGGCAGCTTACTTTTTTTCCTGCGAAACAGGTCACCCAGGCGATCAAATTCTTTGCGGTAAAAAATACCTACCCCCTGCGTGTATAGCGAGTTATCGTTAAACAAATCGTAAGCATTCGATTTATTGTAAGCTTTTGCCCTCAACCTGCCGTCCTTGGTAATTTTCACCTCTACGTTCACATCACCAATAATAGCATTGTTGTTATTCGAAGTAGCTCCCTGGTAGTTTTGGGTTCCGTTTACTCCAAAGTTTCCGTCTATCAGCACCCGGTTGTTGAATAACTGTGTAGAAAGCGCCAGTTCAAGTTGTTCCGACGATATTTTATCGCCAGGGTGGTAATTCACCCCAATATCAAAGTCCTTGCTGATTTGCGAAAGCCAGTTGCTAAACTGATTCGACAGCAGTTCAAAACCGGAAGAGCCGACACTGGATGCAATAGAAGAACTCATGGCGCTGTAACTAAAACTATTTAAAACCAGCAGTGAAATCATTTGCTTGTTCATTTCCACCTGGTCGGTAGTATCAATCACATTGAACACCTGCTGGGCAATTTGTTCGTCAGAATTAGGCAAACGAATACGAAAGCTGATATCAGGATTGGTAAGTTTATTTTTCAGAATCAATATACAATCTACCGGAATGCGTTGAGCTATCAGAGAAGAATCAATAGGCAAACCGCTCAGGGAGGCTTTAAGAGAATAAACGGCACTCAGATTGATATTGGCATCAGCAGGATCGCCGTTCCATTTTATCATGCCACCTTTTTCGATAGAAAATTGCCGGTTAATCATATTTTGTAGGCTAAACTGGTAAGTACCCTCATTCATGGTATAATCGCCAAAAATTCTGAAATCACCTGCCGGGTTCACTCCCATTTTCAAATTTCCACTTCCTGTTACGCTGATATTGCCCATTTGCATCGGAAGAGATATCTTAATCCCGGCATCGGGTGTAACATTCACATCCATATCCAGGTTGACACCGGTAATCTCAGGCGTAAATTCAGAAATTTGTACCGTATCGGAAGCATTAACAAACCTAATAAAGTTGTTCTCCGAAACATCTGCAGTTAAATTTACCGGGATAAAAAGTTCGGTATTCTTTTCAGAAGCTACCTTCACCGAAATACTGATATTATTTACCGGGCCGGTTATTGCAACATCACCACCCACAAAGGCATTGCCGTAAAATTGGCTGTTGTGGTAATACTCAGTATGCAGTCCGGCTAACTTTTTCGTCTTTACCAATAAATCGAGGCGAAAATTTGCAAAATTATCATGCAAAATTTTTCCGCTGCAAACACCTGTATTTCCCAACGTGTCGTTTATAACCAAATCATTAAACCAAATTCTGTTATTATCAAAGTTTACATCATGTGCAAAAGAATACAATACGTTCAGGTAGTCCACCCTGAACTCAGAACGCATTAAGTGGAGCTTACCTGTCAGTTCCGGTTTTTCCGTCGTACCCTTTAACCGGAAATCGCCGCTGGCATAGCCTTTCAGGTCAGAAAAAATTCCCTTTACAAAGGGTGTTAAGGTTTTTACCTTTAAATTTTTTAGATTAATATCAAGATTCAGGTTTTCGGCAGATTTCCCGGGTGTGTACGTGCCTTTGCAGGTAAGCGGGTAACTAATGCCAACATTTCCGGTATATTCTATCGTTGCATTAATATCCAATGTTTTTTGCTCATTATCCCAGCTTGAATTCAGCATCAGGTCACCCAGTTCTTCTTTACTGAAACAAAATTTCCGTAGTTTCACATTACAAAGCAAGCCGGTAGCATGATACACATCGGTAAGGGCTACATTTCCATCTAAAATACCGTCAATATCAAGTTTTGACCTGCCTGTTATAAAATCTAAATAATCAATATTGAAATCATGAATAGAAATATTCAGCCTGTCCAAAGGATCAGGAGAGATAATACCGTTTATGCCCAGCGACTGGCTCTTACTTTTACAGGTAAGATTGTAAAAATTAATGGAATTGGAATCAACCATAACAATATTATCAGGGGCAACTGTCCACAGCGAATCATTAATCAACATTTCCCCATGCATTATCCTGAGTAACACCTGGGGATAACGGGTAAAATTTGCATACCCTGACAGTTGTCCTTTATTCCTGTTGATATGGGTATAATCGTCCCAGTTTATCCGGTAGTTAATACTGTCGCCATATATTTCTGCCTCCAGGTACAAGCTGTCGAGCCCCAGCGAAAGAGAGTCATCCCTTTGAGGTTCTTTCAGTACAAGGTATTTACAACCAGTATTTACAATAAATTCCTTTTTCTTGCTCTTCCCGTTAAGTGTCCAGTTCCGGAATTTAATACCGTTCAGCACTATTTCCTTGGCGCTTCCGTTTATGCTTAGTTCTTCGTTCTGCGAATCGTAAGTCCCTTCAAATTTTGTCTGTGGGGTTACGATTAACTGAGGTAAAAATAATTCGCTGAGAGCCGAGGTATTTTTGAGAAGGATATAATAAACAAAATTTTGTTTCGAACTGGCATCGGTAAGAGTATCCGAACGTAAAATTACCGAAGGGAGATAATGGTTCAATATCGAATTGAATGAGCGGTAAAAATTCAGGAAAGTAAATTTTCCGCTGAAGGTAGCATCAACAAAATCGGAAGCCAAAACAAGTGTACGGTTGTTGTCCCTGATATTTTCCGTTTTCAGCCCGAGGTGCTCCATATGGTAGATTTTCCCGTTCTCGGTATAACTTGTATTGTCGAAACGCAGTTCTCCCTGAAGATTATCAATAGTATTTCCCCTGAAATTACATGCCATGCTTGTATTTAGTTCCGAAAGGCTATCGCGTTGTGTAAGCTGTAACTTATTGAGCTTCGCGTGTTGTATATTGGAAACAAAATTAAATACCGGCAAAGTATCATTAAAGTCAACCAGCCCGGTAAAGTCGAAACCGATATTTTTATCGTCAACATTCAGCACTCCATTGAATTTTCGGTTTATAAAATCTCCTTTTACTATGATATTGCTGTAATTTAACCCTTTAAAATTAAGAGAATCAATAGTACCATTCATCGTAATATTTAAATTTTCAGTAGTTACCCCTGATCCTTCCAGCTCCAGGTGGGTATTTAATTTTCCAAAGTATTCCTTTGCCGACATTAATGTTCCCAAATCGAAACTTTTGGCAGTTAATTGCCCGTTGTACGAAAGGGTGCGAAGTGCAAGATTATTTTTTACCGAAATATCCGTTGACAGCTTTCCCAGTTCGGTATTAAAAACTGCATTCGAAACAAAATCGTTATAAAAACCCGTAAACAATCCTTTAATTTCCAAATCACCAAAAGCAAGCAGTTTTTCAGGAATAGCAAGGGTATTATTTTCGCCCGGGAGTTTAAATTTTTGCAGATCGGCAACATTTGTATAGAAATCATCAATGGCACAATGGATAAATGTTTCTTTTATGTTGGGCAAACCTGTCATTGAAATATTTCCCTTAAACCGGGTAGTTTCCCCCATGCCGAACAAAAAATTCTTGGTTTTCAGATTGCTGACTTCTCCCTTTACTATACCTTCAAGCGAAAGAGTATTATCCATACCTTTCATTGCAGGGGCAAAGTATGCAATATCATTCAAATTTAAATCTGAAGGAAAGATAGTAGAATTAATTTTCACACTATCAACAAAATAATTAAATGCGTAGTAATTAGGATATGAAAAGGATAAGTCAAGTAATAAATCCGAATCAGGAGTCTTTATTACAAGGTTTTGCGTAAAAATTTCCCTTGAACTTACCCTGGCTTTTGCCGATAAATGTTCCAGTGTAAAGCCACAACGTTCGCGACAGCTTAAATGCAGAATGTCGCCCGAAATGGTATCTCCAACTACGCTCAAATGGTCGGCTGAAAGGTTAAGATGCGTGATTGCGAGATGCTCATAATTCATCCCGGGATAGCCCGATTTTTTGCTTTGATTGTAGTATTCAAATTTTGAACCTTTAATATCAATTGCATCGCAACTTATTTTCCAGGGTTTGGCTGCCTTGGTTTCAGAAGTTGTAGGTTTTGTACCTGAAGAAAAAAAATCAATCAGAAACTGGAGGTTAAGGTATTCTTCATCTTTATATTTTATCAAACTGAAACCGGCATGATCAATCACAATCTTCCTGATTTTCAGATGGCGTGTTCTAATAGATACGTTACCTATTTTTAGGCTTATACTCTGAGAAGCAAGAAGTGTATCTTTATGCAAATCAATAATTAATACATTTTTAAGTTTTACTTTTCTGAATCCGGTAACGCTCAGTTCCCCAATGGAAATCTGTGTATGCAAACGGGCAGAAAGAAAGGTAGCAGTACGGGATGCCAGGTAGGTTTGTACTTTCGGAACCTGAAGCAACCCCACGAGTACTACAAAGAATAATAGTATTCCGAGCAGTGTTTTAATCAATATTTTAAGAAGCTTTTTTTTGATAACTTTGCCGCTGATTTTGATTTTTACAAAAATAAAATAAAAACGGTGCACATTTACATTTTAGGAATAGAATCCTCCTGCGACGATACTTCTGCTGCCGTACTTTGCAATAACGTAGTTTTGTCCAATTGTATTGCCAGTCAGGAAATCCATCGCAAATTTGGCGGAGTAGTACCCGAACTGGCTTCGAGGGCACACCAACAAAATATCATCCCGGTAATCCACCAGGCACTTCATTTATCCGGAATCAGTAAGGAACAATTGCATGCTGTTGCATTTACCCAAGGTCCAGGACTTTTAGGCTCACTGCTGGTAGGAATTTCTTTTGCCAAAGCTTTTGCATTCGGGCTAGGTATTCCGCTGTTGGAAGCCGACCACCTCCAAGCCCATGTGCTCGCACATTTTATTCAAAATCCTAACACACCTGAAAAAGTTCCCGCTTTCCCCTTTCTCTGCCTTATCGTATCGGGAGGGCATACCCAGATTGTCCGTGTTGACGATTATTTTAAAATGCAAATTATTGGACAAACGATTGACGATGCTGCCGGGGAAGCTTTTGATAAAGCAGCAAAAATTATGGGACTCCCCTATCCCGGAGGTCCTTTGATTGATACACTGGCTACGAATGGAAATCCTAACGCTTTTAGGTTTCCCAAACCTTCAATACCTTTATTGAATTTCAGTTTCAGCGGTTTAAAAACTTCTTTTCTGTATTTTATTCGCGATAACCTGAAAATAAATCCCCAATTTATTGAGGAGAACAAAAATGATTTGTGTGCATCATTACAGCATACGATAATTCAAATATTAATGGAGAAATTGCAGGAAGTCGTAAAAATTACCGGAATTCAGCGCGTGGCTGTTGCCGGAGGTGTTTCAGCCAATTCGGCATTGCGTAAAGCCATGCTTGAAAAGCAGGAAAATGCAGGATGGGAGGTTTTTATTCCTGATTTTGCATTTACTACCGACAATGCAGCCATGATTGCCGTTACCGGCTATTACAAATACCTCAAAAATAACTTTGGTTCACTGAAATCGAAACCATATTCGCGAAGCAAACTGTAAAAATCTACCAGATGGATATTTCAGTAACAATGACCAGTTCAACTTTCAATACTTTTATCCATAGGTTGCATCTTCGCCTGCAAAAGCCATTGCCGGGTAAAGCCGCCCAGATAAAAATGGCTCCAGCCCATCGTATAAAAGATATTGTTGCTTTGGATCAATATTTGTTGTTGCGCGATAGTGCTGTATTGCTGTTGCTGTATCCCGACGAAGGTTCCTTGTATATTCCACTAATTCAACGTCCTGTTTATAATGGACCTCATAGCGGTCAGGTTTCTCTTCCGGGAGGAAAAACAGAAAAATATGATTCAGGGCTTGAGCAGACTGCCATCAGGGAAAGTGTGGAAGAAATTGGTATTGATGTTGAAAAATGCACCGTCATTGGGCAGCTTACCCAATTGTACATTCCTCCAAGTTATTTCAGGGTACAGCCTTTTGTTGCATTTTCTTCCGTAAAACCACAATTTGTAACCGATAAAAAAGAAGTAGAAAAACTTCTTGAAGTTAATCTTATACACCTTCTTGACGACGCTAATCTGAGCATACAATCTTTCTCTTTCAAGTCGGGAGTTACATTTGAGGCTCCCTGTTTTAAGGTAAACAACACCATTATTTGGGGAGCGACCGCAATGATTTTAAGTGAATTCCTTACAGCTATCAGAGAATGTTGATTGTATAGTTTATCTTGGCTGTTTTCGCCTTCAAAACTGCAGGCAATCTGAATTTTCTCATACACTTCAGGATGTGTTTCTGTAACTTTTTCCGTAATTTCCATACTGAAATCATCGGGAACGATTTTCATCTTTGCAAGTAGAAAAACCACGTCCATGCCTGAACATCCTCCAACGGCTGCTAAAAGCAAGAGTTTAGGGCGAGTTGCCGCCCACCGGTTTCGTCGGCATCCATACGGATGATATGTCCGTTTACCCGGGCATCAAATGCCATATTTTTCTGCCAGTGTATTTTTGTTTTGTGCTGCATATCTTTCATTTCAACCCGATAAATTGTTTATTTTTTCTCTTCAGAGAAAACCTGAGCCTCAAAAGTATAAATTTCAGCGTCTTTCCATTCATCCCAACTTATTCCGGCTTTATCACGGGCACAATGTCCGAGAAATTCCTCCGTATTCCAGCCTTCTTCAATGGCAATCTGAGGCAAAAAAGTACCTGAATCGGAACCTTTAACAATATAAATACCATGCTTCCCAAGGATTATTTCCTCAGGCGAAAAAATTTTGTGCAGCGGAGAAATTAAGGATATCTCGATTGTAATGGCACCAAGCTCGTCCTCATTTACTCCTGGGAAACGATAATCGCTAACTGCAGCAGCGATAGCCATTTCACTAACAGTTTGATATATTGGTTTTTCTGAAGAAAATACTCCAATACAGCCTCTCAGGCTACCCCATTCTTTCAGAGTAACAAAAACTCCACCGGTTTTATTAAGCGTTTCAGATAAAGTATCGTTTGCAAAAGCGGGAATTTTACCTTTCTGCAGATATTCTTCAAGGGTTTTACGGGCAATGGTTATGCAATCGTATTTATCCTTATTACTTAGTGTAAATATATTCTGAAGCTTTTTCCCCTCAAAAGCCAGGGAAAAATAACCAACCACTTTGTTTTTGTCGCCGTAGGGTGAGTCTCCTGAGTTTTTGTAAATAATCGGTTTTACCTGAATTTCTGGATTATCGTAGGTCAAATACAACAATGTTAAAACTACATTCCATCCACAGAGATTGGTTATCAGGTGAGGAATATTTTTTCGCCCTATTGCATTAATGGTTTCCGTAAGCGCTTCGGGTGAATTTTTAATTATAGCATTAGCCGTTAAACTGTCAATAGTTCCTGCGTTTTTACTATCAGGATAATGCGAAAAATCTGTGCTGATTACAAACAGGTTTTTTTCATTAAAATAAGGACGAAGAGCTTCGGCTATGGTTTTACAATCGGTAGTAGTCTGGCTTCCTATTACTATGGGTAATATCCGGAAAGGTTTTTTTAAATAATACTGCAAAAAGGGCAATTGTACCTCAATGCTGTGTTCCGAAGCATCAGCTTGTGGGTTATAGGTAAAAATTTCATTTTTTTGCAACAGTTCGTCTGCAAGCTGCGTATTTACTGGAACTTCACCAAGCGGAGTGATGTAATTTCCACAGTTATAAACTGATGCGCCTTTAAAATCCACCCGGTGACTTGTTCCTATGATAAAAATATTTTCGTAAGTGTTATTTCTATCCAATTGACTGTAAGAGGATGCAGCCACTTCTCCCGAAAAAACATACCCGGCATGTGGGCAAATTAAAGCCCTGATATTTTCTGTTTGTCGCGACGCAGCTTTCCGAAACAATAACTGTAAATTTCGGCTGAGTTCAGCACTGTCAGAAGAATAAAACTGACCTGCTACAGTTGCAGCCCGAAGTTTCGGGCTTGGATTAGAGGTAGAAAACTGTGAATAGCTGTATTGGATTATCAAACAAAACCAAGCTATTAACAGATAACCTTTCTTCATGAGAATAGATTTATTTCACTGGAAAACGAAGCGGCTAATATAAGAATACCCTGCAAACCCGGTATTTTTTATTAGGATTTAATTACTGAATTTTTTTCTTCCTCGTTATGATAGATGTCGAGTGCAACTATGATGGCAATGAAACCCCAAAAAGGTACCGCAGCTTTATCGGTATCAAGAAAATTATTCATTATGCCATGAAAGTAATATGTAATTAAAGCTAAAAGGGTTACTAAGCTTATTAATTTTATCTCTCTGCTTTTCGCCTTTTTATAAACATTTAATCCGGAATACACTACCGTGATAAGAATACCAAAAACGGTTAACATACCAATAAAACCCGTTTCCGCCAGAGGTCCTATATATTCGCTATGGGCATTTCCCATATCACCGGCATTTGTGCTGATGATAGTTTTCTCTTTCGACCGTTGAAAAGGAGCATACACGAACTGATAAGTTCCCGGTCCCCATCCAAGAAAAGGTCGTTCGTTATACATTCTTAATGCACTTTGCCAACGGTTGATACGCTCAAGGTTGGATGCATCTGACGAAATATTGGTAATAGATTGTATATGTTCTACAAAATTTGCTGAAGAATCTTGTTTGTTTTTTTCAAGCGCATCAAGTATTTGCCATTGAAAAGCAAAAAACAGTCCTATTATGCTAATTACAGAAAATGCTATCCACTTGAACTTAATTTTTAAAATTATCAGAATATAAACACCAAAAGCAAAAATAAGACTAATCCAGGCGGCTCTGCAAAACGACAGAGTCAAAGCAATAAGTAAAACAACAAGTACAAAAAATGAAATTATTCTTTGTTTCTTTTGGTATTGCTTATTAAAAATAAAGCCAACTACAACAGGTACAAACATCGCTAAGGCTGCACCATAAGCAGTATGATCATTATAAAACGGTGTCATTACAAAATGTCCCGATTTTTCATCAAACCCATATGAAGAATGCTGAATAATTGTGTACGCAATTACAATAAGCAACGGTATAATATATAGCCAGCTAAAAAGTTTAATTGTAGAAATTTTTCTAAATAGCTGCGTACCTATAAAATAAAAAGGAACAATAAACCAAAGTCTTGAGAAGAAGAATTTGAATGAAACCAGGGGGAGTTCACTCGTAATGCTGGTAATCAGAATCCAGAATAAATATATGAAAATAGCAATGCTTACACGGTGGAAAGTTACTTTTCTATCGAACTGATTATCGTAAAACAATTTAAAGATGAATAACAGCAACACTCCCAGCATCATTGGTTCGGTGGGTAAAGAAACACCCACATCTATATCATAATCACGGAAGTTGATAGCTAAAGGGGTAAGAAATGTTATTATTAGCAGAATTTTGTCCAGACTATAAATGTAAAACATCCCAATTACGATTAATACCGGCAATAATAAACCCCAATAAATATCCTTGGTAATTAAATAAGCATTAAAAGCAACAAAAGATAGACTAATTAGATAAACAATAATATACTTGTTTTTTTCTGATAAAGCATATCCTGTAAGTTGTTTTAAAATATTTTTCAACACAAAAGAATTTAGCTTTTTTACATTTCGGCAATAGCCTGTTTCTTATTTCGGTAATTTTCCACAACAGAAATACCTATTATTGAAAACAATAAAGATGCTGTTATGGTATAGAGTAAAATGAGAGCGCGTTTGGGAAACGCTTTTTTATCAGCCACAACTGGACTGCTAACCATATTCGAAAAAGTAAATTCTTTTTTTGAGTCTTTAACTGCTTTTTCGTATTGAGCATACAAGTCGCTGTACTCGCGCATTAAATCATAAATTCTTGTATTATAAATCACAAACTCGCCACCTTTTTGTTCAATATTCTTTTTTAATTTTAATACTTCGGGTGTATTTATCCGTGAGGAATTATTTCCATCAACCGTACGCAGGTACCCCCTTGCTACCTCACGGGTTTGGTTACCATAATCAATGATTCCATATTCTGTTCTCAATGTATGCAATTTGTTTTCTACAGAATCTATTTCCTTCTGCTTGTCATCCAATTGTTTTTTACATACGGTTACAACTTCATCATACTTAATTTTATGAATATTATGAACTTTTTTGTTGTAAAAATCAAGGATAGAATATACAATATCATAAGCTGTTTTAGGGTCGGTATCCATAACATCAATTTTAACCGAAGCATACTGAGTTTTGGTTATATTCACATTTTTGCCCCAGAAATAGCTCAGCAGACTGTAATATTCCTTATCATTGACATTAATATCATAATGCCGGATGAGTTCGTATTTTTTCACTACGCTATCCATAATATCTTTTGAATTCAGCCATTGTAACATTTGTTCTGTTTCGGTTTCATCAGAATATGGAGCTATGTTTGATGGATATACAATTGCTGTAGATTTATATTTGGGCTTAATAAAAATCGAGCTCGAAAAAAATAGCGACAGAAATGCTGCCAATGCTGTAATGACAACGATGTGCCATTTCCACTTTAACAATATTTTAAGCAGATTTAAATTATTAAAATAGTTTTCCATATTCTGAGGCAGGTTTGTAATATAATTTTTTGAATTTTTTGTGATTGTTTCCTGAAGAGTGCTGGCAGGCAATTTTACTTCCGGGCTAATTTTTTCTTCAATTTTGTTATTTAATATTTTGGGAGGAGGCTCTTTAACGACTTTGGGGGTTGATTCTGGTAATTTTGATATAATTTCATCTTTTTCAGAAATGATGATTCCCTGTTTATTTTCAGGTTTTAGAGTAAGTATTTCTTTTTTTTTAAAATATTCCGATTTTTTAACATTGTCATAGATAATAATAATAAGCAGAGTCATCAAAAAAGATGAAACTGTTGTTATCAAAACTATTATCCAACGAATGGGGTATGAGTTCTTTTCGGCTTTAAAGGCGCTATTAACCACAAATTTTTGTGGGAGTATCTGTTCAGCATCTATTTTGGCTTCATCATATTTTGTTTTGACTAAACTTAATTGTTTCTTTTCGTGTTCCAAAGCATCACGCAGTGAAACATAGGCAGTTCCATAAATGGCAAGTTTATCAAGGTTTTCCTGAATCCTCTTGATTCCAGACGTATTTCCTTTTGCTAATTCTATCGCCAACTGCTGGTTCATCATTTCAGCCTGGGTTTCGTAATCGTTTACACCTAATTTTCGTAATACCGATAACGAATCCTCCATCTGTTTTATCTCGGATTTTAATTTTTCATATTCTGCTTCTACAATTCTAAAACCTTTTTGTGCACGATCTTTTTGTATCTGATTTTTAACAGTATCAAGTAAATCTGATATATCATTGGCTATATTGGCAGCTATCTGCGGGTCTTTATCATAAACGGTAATCTGTACTGCCATGTATTCTGTTCTGCGAAAACGAATATTATTGTCGTATTGTTTATAAAGTTTAGTATATTTATACTTTGAATTTGTTTCCAAATTATAATGCTCAATTAAATTATATTTTTCAATAATTTTTTCACGTATTTTATTCGAATTAAGCATCTGAAGCATTTGCTCAGTTTGTTCTTCCACTCCAAACTCAAGTATATCATGTTTGTTGCCATCATTATCGCCTAATAATGCTTTGGATATTGCATTTGAAGATGTTGGGAACATTACTACCGTTGCCCTGTACAAAGGGGTAATAAAAAAAGGAGAAGAAAAAATGACAGAAGAAACTATGGCAAAAACTGTAACAATAATAAGGGGTTTTTGCCATTGTAAAATAAAAATAATAATATTAGTAGAATTAAATTCTTTATTTTCTTTATGATTATTTGCCATTTCCATCGAAAAATTTTAGAAAGCCAAAAATATAAATTTAAATTGAAAACACAAGGTTTTTATCCTAAAGACAAATTGAGCTAAAATCATCTGACCTTCAGGTGCCATTTTTGATTATTGACATCATACCCCTCAAATTCAATAATTTCAGTAAAGCTGCCAATGCAAAGGAAGATAATATCATTACTACAAATCCGGTTTCCCAATCTGTAAAAAATTCTTTCGACAGCCAGTTAACAGCTAAGAGGCAAAGTCCAAATAACAGAAGAGTAGTAATATATTTAAAATTCCTATTAAATTTAAAGATGTACTGTACAAAAATAATCTGCAAGATAATCGTAACCAATTGAGATACAAAACTGGCAATAGACGAACCTTCAGCTTCCATTCCAGGAATTAATATTAAATTGAGGGCAACATTTATCACCATACCTACTACGGAAATGATAATCAAATGTTTTAGATTTCCATTTGCAGTAAGTAATGTTCCGAAAATATAAGTTGAGGAAATAAACACAAAACTACCCATCAGGAAACCAAAAATAGAGGAAGATTGTTGGATTCTTAACTGGTAAAAGGCTAATGTTTCGTTATGATGTTGGGGATATAGTAATTGCATTAATTCTTCTCTGTAAAATGCAGCGCCAATAGCAATTATGAGTGCATTTGTAATCAATAAAGTAAATGATAACTTGACCATTTGCTCAACAGATTCCCGGTTTTTGAGCATTCTGGAAAAAATAGGCAATAACAATACCGAAAATAAATAGGCTATCATAATTGAAGCATCAAGCAATCGAAATGCAGAAGCATAAATTCCTGATTGCACTGATCCTATTCCCTTGGGTAACATGCGCTCAATCATCACAGTATCTATCCGATAATAGAACATCATGAGCAAATACAACACCGCAAACGGGAGGCTTTGTTTGATAACTAATACAAAAAACGGTTTATTCCATACCAAACGTTTAAAGTTTGCCTTACGAATTACAAAAAATAAAGCAACACAAGCAGTCAACAGATAAGCCACGGTCTGAGCATATACAAACCATTCAATCTTGAAAGGAGTTATCGTAATATTGCCCCATAACAGTACACCGCATATCACAATCATCAGCAAACGATCAAGTACAGACATAAAACTGTCCGTTTTAAACATCATTAAGCCATTGATATTTGAACGCAGATACAAAATGAAAAAAATCAGGAACTGATTAAATGCCAGGAATGCAAGCAAATAAAGTTGTGGTGCTTTGTAACCGATAATCAAGGCTACCGTGAAAGTAACCACTGTATATACCACTGCAAGAATAAACCTTAAAATGACAATACTCGAAAAATACTTGTTCAGCAGTTGATGATTCTGGGCAATATTCCGATTATTAAAATTGGTAATCCCGAAATCGAGTAAAATATTAAACAGGTACGAAAAGTTGAAAATTGCAAAATAGAATCCATAACTTTCTGATCCTACAACATTTTGCACGGTTCGGTCTATGCCAAAAATCCAAAAGGGTTTTACCAGAAAATTTAAAAATAATAGTAAAGCAAGATTTGTAAGGAATTTTCGCTGCATACAAGCCAGATAGTTCGAAAAATTCTAATTTTGTGCAAAAATATTGATTTTATCAATGTTTCAAAGCTTTTTATTGTTTTATCAATTTTTCATATAATTACTAATAACAATACCAGAAAGTTGAAGATAGCTGTTAATACAAGATTGCTTATAAAGGATAAATTAGAAGGCATCGGTTGGTTTACAAAAGAAACCCTCTCAAGAATAACCCGTTGTCATCCCGAACATGATTTCATCTTTATTTTTGACAGAAAATTTGATGATACTTTTATTTTTAATCAAAATATTTCTCCTGTAAAAATTTTTCCACAAGCTCGCCATCCTTTTTTATATTATATTTGGTTTGAATATTCTGTTCCGAAAATACTCAAATCCACTCAAGCTGATGTATTTCTTTCTCCTGACGGTTATTTAAGCCTGAGTTCTCCAGTGCCCTCCATACAAGTAATTCACGATCTTAATTTTGAGCATTATCCTGATGATCTTCCTGTATTTGAACAAAAATATTACAACTACTATTTTCCTAAATTTGCCCATAAAGCTTCTCGTATAGCCACAGTTTCTCAGTTTTCGAAAAATGATATTATAGAACAATATGCCATTGAAAGTGAAAAAATTGATGTGTTGTATAACGGAGCAAACACTATATATCAGCCTTCTGATGAAAATCAAAAAAAATTAACTCTTAAAAAATATACAGAAGGACATCCTTATTTTTTATTTGTAGGTTCCTTACACCCAAGGAAAAATCTTGTCAATCTTTTTAAAGCTTTCGACATTTTTAAAAAAAATGATAATTCCGGTATCAAGTTGCTGATTGTGGGAGCCAAAAAATGGTGGACGAATGCCATTGAAGAGGCCTATAATAACTTATCGTATAAACGGGATGTGCTTTTCACGGGCAGACTGGGTCTCGAAGAATTGAATAAAGTGATGGGAGCGGCTCTTTCTCTTACTTATATAAGTTATTTTGAAGGATTTGGAATACCTATTGTTGAAGCTATGCAAGCCGAAGTTCCTGTGATTACTTCTGGGATAACCTCTATGCCTGAAATTGCCGGCAATGCAGCTTTGTTGGTAAATCCTTTCGATCCGGATAATATCGCTTCGGCAATGACTGAAATTGCCCGCAATGAAAAAACGCGTATGCAATTAATTGAAAAAGGGAAAATTCAATGTAAAAAGTTCAGTTGGGATAAAACGGCTGAACGCCTTTGGCAAACCATCGAAAAAGTGTTGAATCAATTATAATTCAAGCATTTAAACAATATTCACTTCCCGCTCCAATCTGGTTCCAAATTTTTCGAAAACTGAAAGAATTATTTTTTCTGATAAGTTCCAAATATCCATCCCCGTTGCTTTTCCAAAGTTTATCAGCACCAAAGCTTGTTTTTCGTGTACACCCGCTTCACCCAACCGTTTGCCTTTCCAGCCTGTTTGTTCAATAAGCCACCCTGCAGCAATTTTATAGCTTCCGTCTATTTGGACATAAGCAGGAAAATCAGGAAAAATTGTTTTCAATTCATTATATTTTTGTTGCGAAATTATTGGATTTTTAAAAAAACTTCCAGCATTTCCCAATTTTTCAGGATCGGGAAGTTTCTCCTTTCTTATTGCACACACTGCCTGCCTGACAGCGCTAATAGTAATTTTATCAGAAAGGTTTTTCTCAAATATCCCTGCAAGCGATTTATAAGCGATATTGGGCTGCGGATTCTTAAAGAGTTTGAATATTACAGAAGTAATTATATGCTTCCCTTTAACTTCATTCTTAAAAATGCTGTTTCTGTATCCAAACTTACAATCTTTATTCAAAAATTCGCAGATATTACCATTTTCTGTATTCAAAGTTTCAACCCTGACGATGGTATCTTTCACCTCAGACCCATATGCGCCAATATTTTGAATAGGGCAGGCTCCAACCGTTCCCGGAATGAGTGAAAGGTTTTCAATCCCACCCAAACTATTTTCAACACAATATTTTACAAAATCATCCCAAGTTTCACCTGCCTGTACTTTTATAAACACATTTTCCTCATTTTCGTCAACCTGTGTAATTCCCTTCGATGACATTTTGATTATCACCCCATCATAGTCTCTTAAAAACAGGATATTACTTCCCCCCCCAAGAACAAGAAATGATGAAAACCCATAAAGGTTTTGCCGAATAAATATTGCAAGCTCTTTTTGAGAAAAAACTTCAATAAAAAAGCGCGTCTTCACATCTATCCCAAAAGTATTGAATCGTTTGATTGAAACATTCTCTCTGATTATCATATAATTATTTTATAATTCTCCGTTATTTTGTACAAACATTTTCATATGGCAAACTTTCATAAAATTTTTGAATTACACATAAACGGGATAAAAATCCAGTCCGCTTCTCAGCAACCGTTCGTACTTGAAGTACATTAATTTTGCGGTCAAAAACATTTGTATGAACAAATTAAAACGAGTTTGCGGACTGGACGTGCACAAAGATATAATTTTTGCGTGTGTCAAAAAAGGAAAATATCAAAGTGAAGTAAAACAATTTTCAACAACCACTCAGGGCTTGTCAGATATGAGCCATTGGATGCAAGGAGAACAGGTTTACAACGTGGCAATGGAAAGCACCGGTATTTATTGGATGCCTGTTTGGCGGGCGTTAGAAAATGAATTTGAACTTTTGTTGGTTAATCCGTATTTTATCAAACAGATGCCTGGACGGAAAAGTGATGTACAAGATGCACAATGGATCGCCACATTGTTAGAGAAAAAATTACTTAAAGGCAGTGTGGTTCCTAAAAAAACGATACGTGTGTTGCGTAGTTACCTGAGACGTTATGCACAGTTGCAAGGACAAATGACGCGGTGTTTGCAGCAAATAGAAAAACAACTTTCACAGTGCAACATCAAGATTGCTTCGTTGAGTTCTACTATTGGCAGCAAGACAGTGATAAATATTGTTGAAAGTATCAGCAAAGGCAATTATGCTCCTGAACAACTTCTTGCATTAGTTCATAGTCGTATTTTGAACCGGCACGGAGCAAAAGTAAAACAATCATTGGAAGGCATCATTGAAGAACACGATGTGTTTCTGTTACGGCAGATATACAAAGATTATCTGCATATAGAAAGGCAGTACAACGAGTTATTGGCACAGGCACAAAAAATAGCTGAAGTGCAGTATAAAGAACAACTCGACCTGCTGCAAACCATACCGGGAATAAAACAATTATCAGCCGTTATTATCTTAGCCGAATTAGGCGGTAACATCAAACTATTTGAAACAGCAAAGCAACTTACAGGTTGGTGCGGATTAAGACCAAAGAACGATGAAAGTGCAGGAAAAATAAAAAGCCGTTCCATTACAAAAGGCAATAAATATCTGCGCAGAATATTAGTTCAAACCGCATGGGCAGCCAGCCGCACCCAAACTTGTTATCTAAAAACCAAGTTTGAACAATTAGCCGTCCGCAAATCAAGTAAAAAAGCACTCATAGCCATAGCACGGAAACAATTGGTCATTATTTGGAATGTGCTGACAAAACAAGAGGTATATAAAGAACCTCAAATCAAATTATCTACAGAGCAAATCAGCAGAAAGCAAAAGTATTATCAGGAAAAATTAAGCAAGTTGCAACAGCAATCCCGCAGTTGCGGGGAAAAGACCGTTTAAATTTGTGGTGGCAATGTCCCGATTTTATTGGAATAACCCCGTTTACAAACTGGCATCTTTCGCTCTCGTAGCAATACGGGATACCGAACAAAAACATAAGGCATAGACCTTGAAGAAGAAATTAGCAAACAAATGCTCAGTATCCATCGCAATACAACAGAAAGGATTTATAGAAGAAATTTAATAAAATCACATAAATATATTGCTATGATTTTCTGATATTTACAAATTTTAGTTTTCATATAAAAAAATTTTATTTACTTATTGTTTAAGTAAAATTTTGGTGTAAATTTGCAGCCTCTTTGGGAGCATAGCTCAGCTGGTTCAGAGCATCTGCCCTACAAGCAGAGGGTCACAGGTTCGAATCCTGTTGCTCCCACGAAAAATGAAAGCCATCTAGTTACAGATGGCTTTTTTATTTTTCCCATGCCATTTAAGCATGTTATATTTTCTGAAGCTCTGAATAAATTTTATATCGGTAGTACACGTGATGCTTTAACGGAAAGATTAAAAAAGCATCTTCCTATCTATAAGGTATTTACGGGCAGAACTAAAAGTTAGAAGACGGAAGAATTTGCCGATATTTCTTTAGCTGTAAAAGTATCCCTCCTCAATTAAGGCATAGCCTACTCTTGAAAAACCAATTGTTTGCCCTGAATGATAATAATTAATTGTTTCTACACATTATTCTTAATATTTTTGTTGTCATATTATTGTAACCTTTAGCCGAAAGTTAATGAGCCACGTCCGAATCCCAGTATTGATATTGCTGATTTGTAGCTTATTCTTTTCATGTACATCTTCTAAAAACTCAGTCCGAAAAGGATATTTATTGGATAAAAATAAAATAACCATCAGCAACAATCAAATCACAAAAGATGAGATTAATGGCTATATTTTACAAAAACATAATAAAAAATTTCTTGGTATATTCCGGTTTAATATATGGGTTTATGAAACTGCAAACCAAGGTAAGGACAACCGTGTAAACAGATGGTTAAAAAAAACAATAGGACAAAAGCCTGTTATTCTTGATACTGTACAAACGAATACTTCGTTAAAACAAATAAAAGCCTATCTGAACAATAAGGGATATTTTTCTTCACATATAGCAAAAAATATTAAATATAAAAAGAAAAAAGCTATAGTAAATTACAATATTCGTTTATCAACTCCTTATACCATCCGCAATATCAGTTATGCAATTCGCGATCGGATGATTGACTCCCTGGTTACATCAGATATTCCACAATCGTTCCTCAAAAAAGGTGATATATATAATGCCTATACACTGGAAGATGAACGCGACAGGATCACCACATTTTTGAAAAACAACGGTTTTTATTATTTTTCCAAGGAATATATTCTTTTTCATGTAGATAGTACCTTAAAAAGCCATCAACTTAATATTACAATTGATATTCAGGATAGTAAAAAACAATTTGCCAACAATTCTAATTTTTCGGAAACGAGAAGCCACCCTCGATGCTTTATCAATTCTATTTACATATTTCCGGATTTTTCTCCAGAAGTTGGTACAAATGTGCCTTTTGACACTATTAATTCGGGAAACAACCGCTATTTTCTGTATAAGGATAAATTACGTCTAAAACCCAAATCGGTGATAAGGAATTTATTTCTCAAAAAAAATTCGCCCTACCGTATGGAAGACGTGCAGCTTACTTACAACCGCTTGTCGGGTTTGGGAGTAATACGGTTTGTTAATTTTGACTTTTCTTCTTCCCCTGATAAAAAATCTACAGTGGACAGTACTTGGCTTGACTGCCATATTCAACTAACAAGAAATCCATTACAAAGAACCTCGTATGGAACTGAAGGCACAAACAAAGGAGGGTATCTTGGCATAACAGGATATTCAACATATCAAAATATCAATATTTTCAGAGGATCTGAAATCCTCAATCTCAAGTTGAAAGGCTCACTCGAAATGCAAAAAAATCTTGGGAAATCCCAACCTTCCAATGAATTTTTATTTTTCAACACCATAGAAACAGGTATTGAAGCCCGTTTTGATTTTCCCCGGATTGTTTTCCCTGTTAAACAGGAAAGGGTTTCCAAATTTTCGAGCCCCAATACTAGCCTTACCGGTGGTTTTAATTTCCAGTTACGACCTTTCTACAAACGCTATATTACCAATCTTTCTTTTGGATACGAGTGGAAACAAAGTCAAACCATTGCCCATATTTTATCACCTTTTGAAATTAATTCTGTTCGCATTTTTCCCTCATCTGAGTTTACCGATTATTTAAATTCGCTTAAAGACCCACGCTATAAATACCAGTACACAGACCATTTAATTATGGCGCTGAAATACAGCCTTATATTTAGCAACCAGGGGCAAAGACACCAGAAACACTTTGAATACTTCCGTTTGAATATGGAAACATCTGGCAATAGCCTTAACTTGTACAGCAAATACATTGATAACACCCGGAATGCCAATGGAGATTATACCTTGTTTAATATCCGTTATGCGCAATACCTAAGAAGTGATTTTGATTTTAGGTATTACAATGCCATTAATCCACGGAATCTGATAGTGATAAGAGCCGCCGCAGGATTAGGTTATGCTTATGGAAATTCGAAATCTCTGCCTTTTGAAAAAGGTTTTTATTCCGGAGGAGCTAATGGCATGCGGGGATGGAGAATTCGCTCTCTTGGTCCGGGGGCTTTCCGGGATACTTCGGACGCCAATTTTGATAAAATGGGTGATATTTTGTTGGAAGGAAATATGGAATACCGTTTCCCCATTTATCGTTTTTTGAAAGGTGCATTTTTTGCCGATGCAGGAAATATATGGACGTTGAACACTAATTCCGACTTTCCTGATGGGAAATTTTCCTCTTCTACCTTTATTAATCAAATAGCAATGGACGCCGGTTTTGGGATTCGGCTCGATTTTAGTTATTTCATTTTCAGAATTGATGGTGCTATTCCTATCCGTAGTCCATCACTCCCGCAGGAAGATCGTTGGATTAAAGTACCTGCAATGCAAATTGGAGATATTATCTGGAATTTTGCTATAGGTTATCCGTTTTAGCCAGCAAAACGATGACTTGAGCTTCCACACCTTTTTCTTCCCCTACAGCGCCTAATTTTTCTGCTGTTTTTGCTTTAATATTAACATTATCAGTGGGCATATTCATAATACCCGACAAGGTACTTACCATCAATGGTATGTAGTTTGCCAAACGGGGCTGCTGAATAATAACGGTAGCATCAACATTTACAACATAAAAGCCCTTATCTGTAATTAGCGCCATAACTTTTTTGAGAAGAATCTTACTGTCTATCCCTTTAAATTCCTGAGAAGTATCAGGGAAATGATATCCTATATCCCGTAAAGCCGCTGCGCCCAATAGTGCATCACAAAGTGCATGAATCAGGGTATCAGCATCAGAATGTCCTACGGCTCCTTTGGTATGGGGTATTTTCACTCCGCCAAGCCAAAGGTTGCAGCCCAAGGCAAGGCAGTGTATATCATAGCCCAAGCCCACCCTGAAATTCACGTTTATTTTCTTTTGTCAGAAATATATTTTATTTAAGGCTCTTATCTTTTTTATTAAGAGCAGCAAAATCAAACAAGAGAGTGAAGCGTAACGTATTTTCCAACGGATTTTTCTGGTCGGTAGGAATGAGATAAGAGAAATCAAGGCCGAAAACATTGTATTTTAATCCCGCACCAAGGGTAAAATATTTGCGGTTCCCTTTCATTTCATCTTCATAGAAGTATCCACCCCTGATGGCAAACTGTTTTTCGTACCAGTATTCTACGCCTATGGAATAAGATATTTCTTTTATTTCTTCACTAAATCCGTCGGGAGCATCATAAAACGACTGTAACATACCTGAAACTACGGATACATCCGGGTTTTTCCCTTTTAAAATTTTTTGATTTCCATCGGGTCCCACAACAGGTCCATTACTATCCGTCTCATAAATGGGAGGAGTAGGAACCAACAATTTATTAAAATCAACCATGAAGGTAAGGCTGTTAAATTCGTCGAGATTTAACAAAAGAGAAGGTCCAAGGCGGAGGTTGGTAGGTATAAAGTCTTTGCGGGTATTGTCGTCAGAATAAGATATCTTTGTACCTATATTTGAAATATCAAGTCCAAATGAAAATTTTCCATCAATATTATTTTGGGGGAAAGAAATATCGTCAACATAATAAACAGCCACATCGGCAGCTACGGATCTGCCCGGTTTTGTGGAAGAAGTTCCCACATTAATATTTTGCGTAATATTGGAATTAATAAACCGTCCTGCTACGGCTCCAGACCATTTGGGTGAAAATTTCCGGGAATATGCAAGGTCAATAGCAAATTCGTTTGGGTTGCGGGTAGCAATTCTTTCGGCATTAACATCGGTAAACTCTATTTGACCCAGTGAAAAGAATAAAAGAGAGGCGGCGATTGCGTGTTGTTCTCCAAGTTTATAATATCCTGTTACATAATAAAGGTTTATGTCATCTACCAAAGCTTTTAGCCAAGGGCTATACGCAACAGAAAAACCAAGATTATTTTCAATAAATGCATATTTTGCAGGGTTCCAATGCATAGAATTGGCATCGGGGGAAGAAGAAACTCCAGCATCGCCCATAGCCCCTGCCCGGGCATCGGGTGATATCATCAGAAAAGGAACTGCTGTAGTTATAGTATTGAGATTACGCCCAATATAATCACTCTTACTCTGCGCAAAGCAATTGGTAATTTGTGTTGTCAGAAGAATAATAAATGCGATTGATGCGATTTTCTTGATTTGATACATAATATTTCTTAAATTAAAGGGCACAAATTTATTAAAAATCTATTTAGTAAAACTAAACGAAAATATATCCGTGTTATTGTTTACTAACTATTACCTTACCCGAAGTTTCTATATAATTATTTTTACTTTCCAGTATTTTAACTTTGTAAATATACATCCCATTAGATATGGGGCTACCATTGTCAGATCTCCCATCCCACTCAACTAATTGGGATACATATCCTTCAGAAGTAATTTGCACAGGTCCTATCGTTTTTATCTTATTCCCGGTCATTGTACAGATTTCAATCAGCATAGAGAGTCCTCCGTTGAATTGGTTATGCGAAAATTCAAACCAGGTTTTATCGCTGAAAGGATTGGGATAGCAAAGCACGTTATGCGTTTTTAACTGTATAGTATTCTGAACATTAAATTCTATTTCCGCTTCGGAAGAATTGTTATAAAGATCCCAAGCTCTAAGTGTCAGGGTATGCTTTCCTTCAGGAAGGGTTTCTAACTGCAATTTGATTATCCCGTCGGTATAATTATCTACTAACGGTGTAAAGTAATCATTTACAATAAAAGAAGAATAATTATTGTGATCGGTAGTCAGGATAATATTGTGTCCTATGCCTGAATTCAAAACATTGATTCCGCTGGTGTCGTGCAAAGCTGCCATCAGCATCGCATTGTTATGTACGACATCTTCTGAACGAAATGATGTATCATTCAAGTACATGGAAATAGCAGGACCTTCGGTATCAGGCAAAGGATCAGGATTTATACCGCCTATGACAATTTTATCGAAATAACCGGTAGCATCCACCGAACCATTTTCGGCATAAAAGCTGAATTTGCCGAAGCCGTTAGACAGCATAATATCGCGGGGAATGAGTACATTGATAGTAAAATCTCCGTTCACCACACTTGCAGAACCATCGAAAATAACATTTTTTTGAAGGAAAAAACCAGTTTTATAACTATCCCAATCGTTTCCAAGCGTGTGGTATTCTGTTGATTTATCAAAGATTTTTACAAAAACCTTTCCATTAAAGTCGTCTACTTTTTCCCCGGATGCATTTGTGATTATCCCGGATAAAGAAAATCTGTCGAAAGCCTGTAAGGTATCTGCAAATTTTTCTATCTGTATATCATTAATTTTTGTAGCCAATACGTGCAACTTAGGATACGCCAGCCTGAGTGCAGGGTCACCCAATAAAACAAAATTTTTGAAATATATAGAAGAAGGGACCTTTGATTTTTTCACAATATCGCCGAGCCGTAAATAATTTCCCTGTTCATCTCTTGCAAAAACATAATTGTAAAATCTTTTGTTCAGGTTAAAGTTAGGGGTGGAAAAAGCCGGTCGTGTTGTAGTAAATAATGCTATTCCGCCTCCGTTGCTATTCAGCATTACCCATTCGCCGGCAGACACCCTTTCAGGGTCGTCGAAACGGCTGAATTCGCAGGTTGCAGTGATAAAAAGTGGCAGGCAATCAATATTTTCCCATTCTTCTATGTCCTGAGTTGTAGCCAATCCTTCGCCGGAAAGTCCTAATTCGCTGCCATGTCCGGTATAATTTATAATTAGTGCACCCTGTTCAATACGCTTTGCAAGGGCTTTCGTAGCGTCCGGGTACGAAGAGCTTGTCGCATTAGTAATTTGTTTGTACGAATCAAGGTATATTTTATCAATATTGTATACAGGGTCTTTATCTTTTACAATCTCGCTAAGCTCTTCCGCCTGGTCGAAATGCAGGTTTTTATTTTCATCATCGGCAATAAAACAGGTAATATTTCTCCAATCGCGCAGAGTAAGAGGAGAAGGAATCATGTAATGTTCAATTTTGTTGACGATTGCATCGGCTTCTGCCACTGTTGAAACCGCTAAACGTCCAATTCCTATGTCCACATTTCCTACAGCACCTTCTCCTTCCTCTTTGTCAAGAAGTCCGTAAAAGTCATCACAAACATAGGAACCTGTGCTAACTAATGATTCCTCGGATTGAAAAGTAGGAACGAAGTTATTATTATCGGGATACCTGTTTTTAGGATCAAATGAACCATCACCAAACAATAATAGATACCTCGGACGACTGAGAGAATCGGAAGTAAAGTAAACATTTCTTACAAAATCGCGAATGGCTGCAATATCCTGAATGCCGGAAGAAAATTCGTTATAAATTTCCGGAAGAATGGTTACTGCATATGTGAGGCCATCGTTGTTTTTGTGCAATTCGCCAAGCCGTACTGCCTGATTGTAAAATACTTCTTGTGTAATAATAAGTAAATCAATATTTTTAACAGAATGCAGGTTCTGATTATTAATTAAGCCTATCAATTCAGGTGTAAAAAATTGCGAAGCATCAAAAGCAACAAACTCGCATAAAGTATCGGTTGGCAAGGTAAAAAACAGGGAGTCTCCTACCACTTGGGGAATAATTTCTTTTATTGAAGTTGGTCGTGATAAATCCCAGATAGTTGGCACCTGAGTGCTAAACTGCATTCCAAAACGAGTAATTTTTTGATAACCTGTTGCATACGCATTTCTGAACAAAAGCTGACCACTTCTGAATTTCAATTGCCTTTCAATATTAAGTTCAATAAAATCAAGCCAGCCTTGCGAAGAAACGGTTCCTGGATTGTACTGCAGGCTCAGATTCAATTCGGGCTGAGTGATTGTAAAGGTTTTGAGCTGCATGGCAGAACGGGCATAAACAGAACTCAATGCCGGGTCAAGATCAGGCACATCGCAATGCAGAATGGATACATCATCTTTTATAATATCAAATGAAGTAGAATCTGCCGACTTTGCAGCTATCTTCAAACGGACTCCGGCAGGTTTTCCTACTACTACATCCTGAAAATAGTAGGAGGGTAATTCAATTTTTGTTTGCAGGTTATCAAACTTTTCTCCATACCAATCCTTTCCTGATTTTATAAGATTGATGCTGTCTTTTTCGTAAACACGATAATCGGTAAAAGTTGTTGCGTAGGAATTGGGCACAAAAGGGTAAACTGAAGATTCGACTATCCGTTTTCCTTCCTCAGTATTAAAATTCAGAAAATAACAATTATAATCAGCATACAGGTGCTTAATGTGTTCATACACTTTGTAAAACGGATTAATTCTCCATGAATCGGGCGATTTACCATAAAAAAGAAAAAAATCGCCAGGATTAAATTCCCCATCGCCACCGTCGTTTACATATATTGCATTTTCGAGTAAATCTATGGGACGATAGTAGGTATTGGATTCGGGTAAAATTCCGAAAGAATTACCAAACACCCTGATTTTTTGCGGATTAATACCAGCCGCATCAATGCCCCAAGCATTTAGCTGTTCGTATGTAATTTTATAAATCCCGCTTTCCTTCACCTTTATTTTATACCAATTACCGGAAGCAAGCACCGAATTTTCAGCAAAGGCAGCCTGTTCTGGTTTTGTTTGCGACTTTGCGTAGTCAATATTTTGAAAAAGTTCACCAATACGACCATTATAATTTAAAGGTACTACCTGTTGCGCATTTAATATGCCAAAAAGGCAAAATACCACAAATACAGTAAATATTTTTTTCATATTTTGATACTAGTATGGTAACATACAAACTATTAATTTTTTACAACTACAAGTTTTCCCCCCTTTTCCGCAGAATATCCATCATTGGTTATCACGTTGAGTCTGTAAAGATACAACCCTTGTCTTACACTACTACCATTACTATCTTTCCCATTCCAAACGGCTGCAACCGAACGGTATCCATCGGCAGTAAAAGTACTTTCCATCGAAGTAACTAATTGCCCCTCTGATGAATATATTTTCACTATTGCTTTCATTTGTTTACCTGCCTGGTTATGGTCAAAAATGATTTTTGTTTCATCCGAAAAGGGATTAGGGGCATTCAATACATGGGTAAGGTTGAATTTCCCAGAATTTTTCACATAAAATTCAATATATGCCTGCGATGAGTGATTAAAAACATCCCATACTTTTAGCGAAATAGTATGCAACCCCTCGGTTAGTCCGAAAAAAGGATAAAGTATAAAGCCTTCCTTGTAGGTGTTAAGTACCGACTCGTAATAGTCATTGAGTATTTGGGGTTCTTCAGTATTTCCGTCAAGTACTGCTATGATATCATGTCCAATGCCGTTGCCTACGGTGTTGATACCGCTCGAATCGCTGATATAAGCATACAGTTTTGGATTTTCGTCGGTGATTCCGCCTGATTCGAAATTTTTATCGTTTATATACATTTGAATGTCAGGGCCTGCATCATCATCGGCTAAATATTCAGCCATACCACCTACTATGATATTGTTATCGTATCCGGAGGCGTCGTTTTTATCACTATAAGCATAAAAACTCAATTTGCCGTTTCCATATTGGAATGCGATGTCGCGGGGAACAATAAAATTAAGTACAAAGTTTCCATTTGTTACATTTGCTTTTCCTTTGTAAATAATACTTTTTCTGAGTTGGAAAGTAATTGTACTTCCGCCATCGTTGCCTTTTGTTTCAATGGTATTTATTTTATCAAAAACTTCAATATTTACCGTACCGTTAAAATCATCCACTTTACGATTCCCGATGTCCCTTATTTCCCCTCTCACTTCAATGTCTGATAATGCTTTAAGGGTATCTGTTGCATTTCCGGTAAATTTATCAATTATAGAAGTGGTTACTACCTTTAATTCAGGGTAGTTAATAGTTATAGCAGGGTCGCCAAGCAGGATAAACTTTTGTCCGTTGGTGGGGTCTGAACCATTTTCACGTTTGGCAAGTTTTAAAATATCACCCAGTTTAGGATTTTTGTCGTTTAATTTTTGGAGGGCATATTTATACAAACTCATGTTTAGATGTGCATTGGGGTCACCATAGGTAGGTCTCGTGGTAGTGAACATGGCAATGGCACCTCCATTGGGGTTCAAAAATACTAATTCACCTGCCGAAACCCTTCCGGGGTCATCAAACCGGCTGAACTCGCAAGTTGCAGTTACAAAACAAGGCAAGTTATTTATGTTTTTCCAACTTTCAATATCGTTGATTTCTAACACTCTTTCATGTGCCCATCCCACTTCTCCACCATGTCCTGTATAGTTGAGAAACAGCGCACCTTTTTCTACCCGTTTGTTAATACTTACATTTACATCGGGGTAGCGGTTTCCACCCGGAGTAGATACCTGTTCGTACGCATCCAGGTAAATTTTATCAATGTTAAAGGTAGGATAAGTGCTTTCAATGTATTTTGCAATTGCTTCCGTTTGCTCAATATGTATGTTTCCTTCCTCATCGTCGGCAACAAAGCAAATTATGTTTCTCCACTCGCCCATTATTTCCGGACTTTGCACTGAATAATACATTATTTTATCCACCATTTTTTCTGCTTCTTCAAGGGTATTTACAGGAAGTCTTCCTATACCCACATCAAGATTTGCTACAAATGTATTTCCTTCATTATTTTCCAAAAAACCAAAATAGTCATCTGTAACATATGATGTTACATCATTATAAGATGCTTTACTCTGGAATGATGGTATTTTATTGGTGTTATTCTGCAGGTAATCCTTATAATCATACGAGCCATCACCAAACAAAAGAACATACTGTAAAGGAGTACTTTTTTGTCCCCTGTCATAAAGCATTTTTATAAAGTCGCGGATGGCAGAGATATCTTGGGCACCTGAAGAAAACTCATTGTAAATCTGTTGCGGAGTAACAACTGTAACAGATAAATTGTCATGTTCTGCATGAAAAGTAGCAAGACGGTATGCTTGTTCTGAAACATCAGGATGTGTAATAATCAGCATCTCTGTAGGTTCGAGAGCATGTAGGTTTTGATTATCAATTTTACCAAAATTTTCAACCTGGTAATACAAAGAGCCGTCGAAAGCTACAAATTCGTGTAATTTGCTGCTCTGCCATCTATAAGTATTAATATTTCCATTTGTATTAAGCGAAAGCCTGGCAATACTGTCAGGGTAGGTAACATCCCAAACCTGGGTTTCTGAAGCCGACGATTCAAGCCGGAGTTCAGCAATTTTACCATCACCTACTGATGTAATATCCCTAAAAGGTAGTTGACCTCCATGGAAGATCAAGTTTCTGATTACATTCAGTTCAATAAAGTTCAACCAGCCTATTGATGATGAAGCCGGCTTGTTATAAGTAGTTTTAACATTTATGGAAGGTGAAGTAACCATAAATTCTTTATTACCCAAAGCTTCAACGGCATATTCATGGCTATTTCTAGGGTCTGAAAAATTAACAACTACATTTAAGGCTTCCCCTTCTATAGTAAAGCTGAAAACACTTGCCTGGGGTGATTTTGCCGCCACGTTAGCATTAAGAATTACTGGTGAAGCCGTATTCAAATCGGGAAAATTGAAGTTAAAATCATAACTTTTTACGGCATCAAAGACTTCGCCCAGCCATATTCTTCCTGATTTTATAAGGTTAATTTTTTCTTCCTCATGGTAAGCGTAATCGTTAAAAGTATTTACGTGGTTTGTTGGCGAAAGAGAAGATGATGCTAATAATGAAATCCTTTTCCCTATTCCGGAATCGGTAGTTATAAAGTAATAAGTATAATCGGAATAAATATTGAGATTATGTTCAAAATAATTTTTTAATAAATTGTATTTCCATACGGTCGGCGATTGTCCATAAAAAAGGATGTAATCGTTTGGGTCGAATTTTCCATCTTCTTCACCGCTCACAAAAATCGGGTTTTCAATAAGATCATCGTACCTTGCATCTCTGTTGGCTTCGGGCAGCATTCCACCCCCGTTTCCGTATATCCTAATATTGTGTGGGTTAATGGATGAAACATTGATGCCCATGGAAGACAGGTCGTTATAGGTAATTTTATATATTCCTGTATTTTTTACGCCTATTTTGTACCAGCTACCGGTTTCAAGCACCGAATTATAGGTACTAACCGTTGCTTTTATCCCTGCTTTATAGTAAGTACTATCTTCAGTTATTGCAATCTGGGCAAAAGTAATCTGAACGCTGAAAATAATGAAAATTAATAGTAATACTTTATTTCTCATATAGTTGGAAGTAAAAAACATCAATAAACTTGCCTTCGCAGTCATTCCTTGATAAAGGTGTTAAACTGCCTTTACATCAAGTTAAAATAAGACTGCAAATTTAACGTTATCTTTATTGTTAATATTGTAAATGTAGATGTAGTAAAAAAAATAATTTGGTTTTTAAAAAATATTTGTATTATTGCCTGCGAAAAACAGCGGGTTGATATATGCTTAAAAAATTCATTTTCATAGTTATATGTAGTAGTAGTATGTGTGTATCTTTTGGGTATTCACAAGATGCACAGTTTTCACAATACTTTGCCCATCCGCTTTACCTGAATCCTGCACTTGCAGGAAATAAAGTCTGTCCACGCTTGACATTGAACTATAGGAACCAATGGCCATCCATTTCTAATGGATTTGTAACCTATAGTGCTTCGTACGATCAATATGTTGAAGCACTACATGGAGGTGTCGGTGTTATGTTCGTAAGCGACCAGGCAGGTGGAGGAATTATTTCTACTAATGCAATTACCGGAATGTACAACTACCGGTTCAATGTTTCCGACCATCTTATAGCCAGTATGGCATTGCAGGGAGCTTACCAGTTTAATAAATTAGATTGGGGAAAATTAATATTCGAAGATCAAATAAATACCCGCCAGGGAACAATAAATCCTACCAGTGAAAAACCACCCAGCAACGAAAGTGTTGGTTTTGCCGATTTCGGAGCCGGAATATTGCTTGGTTACAACGAAAAATTATACGGTGGAGTAGCCGTTCACCATCTTTCGGAGCCGGATATTGCATTTTATGATAACGGGAAAAGCAATCTTGATATGAAAATAACCGCTCATGCCGGTGCAATATTTAGTGTTGCAGGAGATTATTCAAGAGATGATCCATCTGATATTTGGGCAATTTCTCCACAAATTCTTTACCAGCAGCAAGGGAAATTTCACCAGTTAAATGCGGGTATATACCTGAATGCTTTCCCTTTTGTAGGAGGATTTTGGTACCGGCACAATTTTGAGAACCCTGATGCCGTTATAGCTATGTTAGGGATTCAATATGACGCCTTAAAAATTGAATATAGTTACGATTATACGGTATCTAAACTCGGGAATGCAAGCGGAGGAGCACATGAAGTATCTTTGGTTTATCAATTCAGATGTATTGAAAAGATGCGAAAAATCCGGCCACTTGATGTTCCCAATTTCTAAATTTTTTATCTTTGCAAACCTAAATTAAAGAATACACAATGGTAAAATACGGTAAATTCATTCTCACAGTAGCAGTTATAGGCTCTCTTACCTTACTGACATCGTGTTTTAAAAAAGATGTTTCAAAAACCACTGGTTGGGAATACAACAACGAAAAAAACGGTGGCTTCGAAAAACCTCCTTTTAAAGAAACAAAAACAGGTCCGGGACTTGTACTTATCGAAGGCGGAACCTTTGTTATGGGACGTACCGAAGACAATCCTATGTACGACTGGAATAATATTCCTCGAAGAGTTACTGTCCAGACTTTTTACATGGACGAAACCGAAGTAAGTAACCTCGATTATGTGGAATATCTGTATTGGTTGCACAGGGTTTTTTATACCGACCACCCGGCTGTTTACCGTAAAGCTTTGCCAGACACCCTTGTATGGCGTGACAGGCTTTCGTACAACGAACCTTTAGTGGAAGTGTACCTTCGTCACCCGGCTTACCGCAATTATCCTGTAGTGGGTGTTAACTGGCTGCAAGCCAATGATTATTGCCTCTGGCGTACCGATAGGGTGAACGAAATGATGCTTGTAAAAGCAGGCATACTTGATTACGATCCCGCCCAAAGAGGAGACAATAATTTTAATACCGAAGCATACCTAGCAGGACAATACGAAGGTATTGTAAATAAAAACCTTAAAAGTTATAACCCTAACGGTACCGGAGCCCGTAGGGCAAAAGTGGAAGATGGAATCATGATGCCCAAGTACCGCCTGCCGACCGAAGCCGAATGGGAATATGCCGCTCTGGGTCTTGTAGGAAATACTTCCGACGAACGCATAGTTGAACGCCGTATCTACCCATGGAACGGAAGTGGTCTCAGAACCGATAACCATAAAGCCTATGGTGATTTTGTTGCCAACTTCAAACGCGGACGAGGCGACTACATGGGCGTTGCCGGCAATCTGAACGATGCCAACGACATCCCCGGAGAAGTTGATGCATACTGGCCCAACGATTTCGGATTGTATAACATGGCTGGTAACGTTGCCGAATGGGTACTTGATGTGTATCGTCCCCTTTCGTTTCAGGATATTGCCGACCTTAGCCCCTATCGTGGCAATGTATTCAAAACAAAAGCTACCGATGCCGATGGCGTACTCGAACAAAAAGACAGCCTTGGAAAAATCCGCTGGCGCGAAGTTACTCCCGAAGAAAGTGCCAACCGTCGTAATTACCGGCAAGCCGACAATAAAAATTACCTCGATGGAGATTACCCCTCAACTATTACCAATGATTGGAACGCGAAACCTTCCAATACTAATACTACCAACTACATGTATGAATACGGTATTAATTCACTCGTAAGCGATAAATCAAGGGTTTACAAAGGTGGTTCATGGAAAGACAGAGCCTACTTCCTCAGCCCCGGCTCACGCAGATTCCTCGACGAAGATTTAAGCGCCGATTATATCGGCTTCCGATGTGCCATGTCAAGGGTGGGGAGCCCTATAGTTGGAAAAAGAAAGTAAACTTAAAAAAAATATCTAAATCCACCCCATCGCAAATTGTTGTGATGGGGTTTTTTCAATTTCATTTAAAATGATTGATATTGAATGTATTTATAAAATTTTTACCCGTCACCCTGCCATCGTAACCGACAGCAGGAAAATTATTCCGGGATGTATTTTCTTTGCATTAAAAGGAGAAAATTTCAATGGAAATATTTTTGCACAATCAGCTCTTGATGCCGGAGCCGCCTATGCCGTAGTTGATGATGCAGGATACGCTACAAACGACCGCTGTCTTTTGACCGACAATGTATTACAAACCCTTCAGCAACTCGCTACTTTTCATCGTATGCAATTTGAAATCCCCGTAATAGCCATCACGGGGACCAATGGGAAAACTACTTCCAAAGAGCTTATAAGCAATGTATTAAAACAAAAATACGCCCTTATTGCCACAGCAGGCAACCTCAACAACCACATCGGAGTTCCTCTCACCCTACTATCCATTTCGAAAAAAACAGAAATTGCGGTCGTTGAAATGGGAGCCAATCATCCCGGGGAAATTGAATTTTTGTGCCATTTGGCAAAACCCACCTATGGGTTGATTACCAACATCGGGAAAGCCCATCTGGAAGGTTTTGGCAGCTTTGATGGAGTAATTGCGACAAAAACAGAACTATACAGATTTCTTTGCCAAAATAACGGAAAAGCCTTTGTTAACAGCGACAACTTGTTGCTTATGCAAAACCTCAACGGGGTACAGACGATTGAATATGGTAAAAATTCCTTGTCAAGTTATTCGGTAAAAACGATTGAAAACAATCCTTTTGTAAAAATAATGGTCAATACCGGAGAAAAAAACTATAACATATCTACCCATCTGATAGGCAATTATAACTCTGAAAATATCCAAGCGGCTATCGCTGTCGGAACTTATTTCGGTGTTTCTTTTTCGGCAATAAAAAATACCATCGAAAATTATCGTCCTTCCAATAACCGATCGCAGATGCTGCAAACTGCTAAAAACACCCTTGTCCTCGACATGTATAATGCCAATCCAACCAGCATGTCAGCAGCAATTGACAATTTCTCCACCCTGCAATTTGCAAGAAAAATGCTCATCCTTGGCGATATGCTTGAACTGGGTACGGAAAGCGAGAAAGAACACCAAACTATTATTAAAGAAATAGAAAATAAAGGTTTGATCAAGGTTATTTTAATAGGTTCCCAATTTTGCAAAGTCAATACAAATACCAGTTTTCATTGCTTTGCAGATGTAGCACAGGCAAAAAAATTTATTCAGCAACAGAATATTGAAAACACCTGCCTTTTGATAAAAGGTTCGAGAGGAATTCATTTAGAAGATATTACCGATGTGCTATAAACCTCAATCCACATGGAAAACCATAGGTATCATGTCGGGCACTTCGCTCGACGGGCTTGATATGGCATATTGCGAATTTACAGAAGAAAACGGAAAATGGTCGTTCCAAATCATCAGGGCGCAAACCTATGACTACGATGCACAATGGAAAAAGAAACTCAGCGAGCTACCTGGGAAAAATGCCCTTACCTTAGCGCAAACGCATGTAGAATTGGGTCATTTCATTGGGAAAACAGTCAAAGAGTTTATCACCAGTTACACATTGAAACCCGATTTTATTGCCTGCCACGGGCATACTATTTTTCACCAACCAGATAAAGGTTTTACATTACAAATCGGTGAGGGTGCTTCTATTGCAGCCGAAACCGGCATTGCCGTTGTCTGCGATTTTCGTTCTCTTGATGTAGCACTGGGCGGGCAGGGAGCACCCCTGGTACCCATTGGCGATAAATTGTTATTTCCTGATTATGATTGTTGTATTAACCTGGGTGGCTTTGCCAATATTTCTTATAATGCTTTTTATAAACGTATTGCATTTGACATCTGCCCTGTAAATATCGTTATCAATCATTTATCAGAATTACTCGGCAAAAAATTTGATGAAAACGGGGAACTTGCCCGCACAGGTAAATTACATTTGGAACTTTTTCAGGCATTAAACCAACTCGCATTTTATAAAACACCTCCACCCAAATCACTGGGTAAAGAATGGGTTGAAAAAAATGTATTTCCACTTTTGCAGCAATATTCACTTCCCATACCCGACTTGATTCGGACAGTAACGGAACATGCTGCATACCAGATTTCTGTTGTAATTAATTCTATTTCTGGCAATACAAGTGAACATACCACTTTGGTAACGGGAGGCGGGGCAAAAAATATTTTTCTGACAAAACTGCTCCGAAAATACTGCAACAGCCATTTGTATATACCCAATAATCTGATTATTGATTATAAAGAAGCTCTCATTTTTGCGTTTCTGGGAATACTGCGGATGCAGAAAAAAGCCAATTGTTTGCAATCGGTAACCGGTGCACGTATTGACAATACGGGAGGATGTGTTTATGAACCCTAATTTTGTGTAATTGCGTTTTAATTTTTTTATCAAAACAAAAAACAGAGCAACTATTAATCTGCTGCCCTGCTTCTTTCAGACAAATATTGTAAGTTATTTTAATTCTGGTTATTATAAGGACAGTTTTGATTGCCTCTGCCCTGTTTGCCACTGCGAAAATGTTTTTTGTGCATTTTACCCATTGGTTGTTTGTCAAAAACAATTTTTTGTTCATCAGTAAGCAAATTCCTGATTTCCAAGCGATGCGTAATCTTTTTCTTCATCATTTGCACTTTTAGCTGCCCGATATCTTCAATTACTTTGTTAATGGCATCCATATCCGGTTTATCGGCATGGTTTAATGTGTTCAGCCTGGCTTTCTTTTCTGCCATCTGGTCGCGGATTGCCTGCATAGATTTGAAATGTTGATCGTGGAGTTTTTCAATTTTTGTCTGCTGATCTTCAGACAAATTTGGCAAACTATGGTTATAGTATGCTCTATTACAGTTTTTTTCATCGAGCCGTTGTTTGCCATACCCGCTTCCAGGTTGTGCAATGGCTGTATTTGCTGCCATAAAAGCCAGCATAAAAAGTACAGCCGTTATCATTTTCATAGTTTTCATGATTGATTGATTATTAGTTATTATCTTTATTTATTCTTTGTTGCTGATTTTTCCAGCCATGGTGATGCCTGTATTGCATTTCTTTTCCCGGTTTGGCATCGTTAAGTTGTGGAATTTTGTTCAGAAGCGTTTTTAATTTTTTGCGTTGTGTGGGAGTACATATTTTTTGTAGAGCAATAAAGTGTCTGTATGTATTTATTTTCAATTGTTTATGTAACTCCCCCATCGAAAGTGCTATTGCATGCAACTCAGAAGTATCGGGAGTATCATTCGAAAGTTCCCGAATCATTTTTTGCTTGTTTTCGCGCTGCTGTTTAAAAATTTCAGAAGATGAAGAAAAAAACTCCATTCTTAATGTCTTAAACTGAGTTTTCTGCATAGGGCTTAATTGCAACTCTTTTTCAATGAATCCACCACCGATACCTCTTGGGTTTTGTTCTTCGGGAGTACTATGCCTGAAGGAATGGTAAGCCATTGTGCCAAGGGCAGCAATATTTATGATTAACAGAATAATTACTGTCCACGTAAGAAGTGCTATTTTTCTTGTGGTACTCATATTTTTATTTGTTATTAACGTCCAAATAAGTATTTAGTGATTCCTGCAAAACGCCATCATCATCAAGATAATATTCACTGGCGGAAATTGCCAAAACTGTATCCCTGTCGGAGAAAACGGTGAAAGGGACACTACCATACCACAGGGTATTTCCTATGATGATACCGACAATTATCCCTGCAATTACAGCAACAGTCAAGGGGGTTAACTTATTTAAAAAAAATGACATAGGTGCTGAGCGGATTGTATTCTGATTTTTTATCTTTTCGATTACCTTAGCCGTAAAATATGGATTGATGTTTGCATTTTGCAAATCCTCTTTCATCTCCTGAAAAACAGATTGCAATTGATTAAATAGTAAATTGCATTGTTGACATGTCAAGAGATGTTCGGTAATTAGTCTTTTTTCCGAAACAGAGAAGCTTTCTTCGGAATAAAACACCATTTTCGATTGCACTTCTTTACATTCCATTGTCTTACTTTTTTAATTCGACACCTGCTATTAATAAAACTTGCGTTTGAAAATATTTAATGGTATAAGTAAATTAATTTTTTTTGAAGATTAATCTTGGCTCTGTGAATAAGCGATTCTACTGACGGCAAACTGGTATGCATTACAGCGGCAATTTCTTTATATGGTAAATCATCGAAATTGTGTAAAGTGAATGCTATTCTCTGTTTTTCAGGCAATGTTTCTATAGCTTTGTACAATTCTGCGGCTCTTTCCTTATTTTCAATGGCATAGCCCGGATGCATGTTTTCTGTTGCAACAGGCTCATTTTCTTCATAATTTTTTGAATATAAAATATTTTCAAATGCTTGTATCCATTGTCTGCGTTTCACACTTCTGAGAAAATTTATTGATTTATTTACTGCAATACGGTAAATCCAGGTTGAAAATTTTGAAGCATTTTTAAATTTTGGTAACGATTGAAATACTTCTACAAAAACGTCCTGAGCAATATCATTGGCATCGTCAGTATTATGAATAAACCCAAAACATATTTTATAGACCATTGTTTTATAGCGTTCTACTATTATTTCAAAAGCTTTTTCCTCATTCTGAATGGCTTTAATAATAAGTTCGTTTTCGGTCATAGCAATGGACTTGGCATCTCTATTATGACAACTTTTGAATTCCGGAGTTTAATTGCAATAATACATCAGACAAAAGAAATGGGGAAAACTTGCGTAATACAATTACTAGCATTATACTTGCACAATTAAAACGCAAAAATCATATTAAATTAACCTAAAATTAACATTAGCTTAAAAAAACCTCGGTTGTACAGTTTACTTTTGCGCAAAATTTATATTTTTTAATATGAATTTATCATGTAAGCACATAAAGAATTAACATGTTCGGTTTAGATATTTGGTTAACTATTTTACTGATAATATGCTTGTTGGCAGCCTGTTCTTTTGAATTTATCAATGGATTTCACGACACAGCCAATGCGGTGGCAACTGTAATTTATACTCACTCTTTAAAACCTAAAGTTGCAGTTATTTGGTCAGGGATGTGGAATTTTATAGGAGTATATGTAGGTGGAATTGCAGTAGCAATGGGTATAGTTAATCTTTTACCTACTGAAGCCCTTATAGATCAGAATATTTACCATGGTTTAAGCATGATAATGGCATTGCTGTTGACTGCTATACTTTGGAATTTGGGAACATGGTATTTTGGTATTCCCTGCTCAAGTTCGCATACATTAATAGGTTCAATTTTTGGTGTTGGCCTTGCTTATATGCTAATGCCGGGAGGACACTCGGTGGTTTTAAACTGGAATAAAATAGGCGATGTTGGTCTCTCTCTGCTTATTTCACCGGTTTTTGGCTTTGGATTTGCTTTTATTCTGATGGTTATACTTAAAAAGTTGATAAAAAATAAAAAAATATTTAAAGACCCTCCTGAAAAAAAAGCTCCACCTCTCTGGATTCGAAGCATCTTGATTTTAACTTGTACCAGTGTAAGTTTTTCGCACGGTTCGAACGACGGACAAAAAGGAATTGGACTGGTAATGATAATCTTAATTGGCATTATTCCTTTTCATTTTGCACTCGACCATACAAAAAAACCCCAGCAACTTGTTACAAGTTTACAAAGAATAGAATTTACCCTCTCAAAAATTGATTCAGCTAAACTTAATAAAGAACAACTGGCAACTTTCCATTCCATACAATTGGAAATTGATTCCATACAATCGTATGTATCCCACGCGACACTTTTTACCCAGGTTCCTTCAAAAAAACATTTTGAAATAAGAAAAGATATCCTCCTTATTGCAAAGAAATCGAATGCCTTGATATCCGAATATAATATACAATACAATAATATTATTCCATCATCCGAAACAAAAATATTTAAAAAACACATAGCAAATATTAAAACATTTACAGAATATTCCCCCTGGTGGGTAATTTTAATGATCTCATTATCATTAGGATTAGGGACTATGATTGGGTGGAAACGTATTGTTGTTACCATAGGCGAACGCATCGGCAAAACCCATTTAACTTATGCGCAGGGAGCAACCGCAGAAATAATAGCTGCCAGTACCATAAGCGTTTCTACTTGGTTAGGCTTGCCGGTGAGTACCACACATGTACTTTCATCCGGAGTTGCCGGTTCTATGGTTGCTGATAATGGGCTTAAAAATCTGCAAATGAAAACGGTAAAAAACATCGCCATTGCCTGGCTAATTACGTTACCTGTAACTATATTTCTCTCAGCCATTTTATTTTTATTGTTTCGCATGATTTTTAGCTAATTTTGCGCACTTTTTACGTAAATAATTTTTCATGCTAGAACTTTTTAACCAATTAATCTACATTCTCACCCATATTGATATTGTTTTACGAAATTGGGTGGTTGATTATCAAACATGGACTTACTTAATCCTGTTTACAATTATTTTTTGCGAAACCGGCTTGGTTGTTACCCCATTTTTACCCGGAGATTCGCTTTTGTTTGCAGCCGGAGCAGTAGCTGCAATGCCCGGGAACCCATTAAATATTATATATATTGTTGTTATTTTGGTAATTGCTGCTTTCGCCGGAGATAATTCCAACTATTGGATTGGAAGGTTTTTAGGAGACAAAGTGTATAAAAAAGATTATCGTTTGATAAAAAGGAAATATCTTGACCAAACCCATACTTTTTACGAAAAGCATGGGGTGATAACTATAATTATTGCCCGATTTATGCCCATTATCCGCACTTTTGCACCCTTCGTTGCAGGGGTGGGAAAAATGAAATATCCCCGGTTTTATACTTTCAGTTTTATTGGGAATATAATTTGGGTGAGTCTTTTTAGCATTGCTGGTTATCTCTTTGGGAATTTACCCTCGGTAAAAAGTAATTTTTCCATAGTAATTTTTGCCATTATCGGCATCTCATTACTGCCACCCGTGTTTACTGCGTTGCGTCACAGGTTTCAAAAATAATGGCTCCGAAAATTTTTTCGATTAAAAACTTAATTACTTTTGCGTGTTTTTTCCCAATCAATGGAAAATCGTAAAATCAGGTCCGGTATTTCAAAGTTGTCATTAACAGGGCTTATTGTTACTTTAGGCATTGTATATGGCGACATCGGCACATCGCCCCTTTACGTAATGAAAGCCATTGTAAACGGTGCAAATGCAGGGATTACCCATGATTTTATTCTCGGTGCTATTTCCTGTATTTTCTGGACACTTACACTGCAAACCACTCTAAAATATGTTATTATCACCTTAAGGGCTAACAACAAGGGAGAAGGAGGAATTTTTTCCCTGTATGCCCTGATTCGTAAAAAAAGAAAATGGGTATTTATTCTGGCTATCATCGGGGGTTCTGCTTTATTAGCAGATGGGGTAATCACACCGTCAATTACCGTTGTATCAGCCATAGAAGGATTAAAAATCATTAATCCTCACGTAAATGTTATACCTATTGCGCTTATCATAATTGCACTTCTTTTTATTATTCAGCAGTTTGGTACAAAATTTATCGGAGAATTTTTTGGTCCCATTATGTTTTGCTGGTTTCTGATGCTTAGCATTATAGGTACTATACAAATTTTTAATTATCCTGAAATTATTAAATCATTCAACCCTTATTACGCCTACAAATTGCTTGTACAATATCCTGGGGGGTTTATTTTGCTCGGAGCTGTTTTTCTTTGTACCACAGGTGCCGAGGCTTTGTATTCCGATTTGGGGCATTGTGGTTTAAAAAATATCAGAATTACCTGGGGATACGTAAAAATAAGTCTGTTGCTTAATTATTTAGGGCAGGGTGCCTGGATACTTACCCATACAGATATCCTGATAACCGGCATCAATCCTTTCTACATGATTATGCCTCCCTGGTTTTTAATTTTTGGTGTCATCTTATCCACAGCAGCAGCCATAATAGCCAGCCAGGCACTAATCAGCGGGAGTTATACTATCATAAGCGAAGCTATTTCATTGAATTTCTGGCCAAAGGTTAAAATAAGTTACCCTACTACCATTAAGGGGCAGATGTATATTCCCAGTGTTAACTGGTTCTTATTCCTGGCAGTAATTTTTGTTATTATCTTTTTTAAAGAATCTTCCAATATGGAAGCAGCATACGGTTTGTCAATAACCATCACTATGTTAATGACAACCATGTTGCTATTTTTCTACCTGTCTAAAAAGAAAGCCTCATTTCTTTATGCTATTCCGATTGTACTGGTTTATCTCTCCATTGAAGGTTCTTTCCTTATTGCCAACCTACATAAATTTTCAAGTGGAGGTTGGTTTACCCTGCTTCTTGCCGGTATATTCACGATCGTAATGTTTGTGTGGTTCCGGGGCAGAAATATCAAAAAACGATTCACCGAATTCGTTAAAATCAAAGACTATATTGAAATACTGAAAGACTTGCGTAACGACGAAAGTATTCCAAAATACGCTACCAACCTTGTGTATATTACCCGTGCAAATTACAAAACTGACATTGAGCAAAAAATCATCTATTCCCTTATCAACAAAAAACCTAAACGTGCTGACTGCTACTGGTTTGTACATGTTGATATTCTTGATGAACCACACACGCTTGAATATAAAGTAGATACCATTGTTGCCGATTCCATTATCCGGGTTGATTTCAAAATGGGATTCAAGGTTGTTCCCCGACTGAACCTGTTTTTTAAAAAAGTTATTGAAGAATTGGTGAAAAACGATGAGATAGACGTGGTAAGCCGTTATCCTTCACTTCGTAAATACAATATTCAAAGTGATTTCCGATTTGTAATTATTGACCGTATCCAAAATTATGATTTCGATTTTTCGCCCTTCGATCAGTTTATTATGGATATTTACTCTATCCTGAAACGTGTCGGAATTTCGGAGGTAAAAGCCCTAGGACTCGACACCAGCAATGTGATAGTTGAAAAAGTCCCTCTCATAGTAGAAGAAGTCGAATTATCAAAATTAAAACGTATCAACAACGGGCATACATCTTCTGCTCCCCATTAAAAAATGCAAACTGAAAAATAAAATTACTCTTTTTCAGTTATTTCTGTATTAACATCAGTTTGTTAACAAAAAAAAGGAAATCCTCCATTGTCTGCTTATTCAATTATCTAACTTTACCCAATCAAAAAAATAAAAATCAATGCTTAACGGATTATTACTTCAAATTCCCAGCTCCCCGGTTCAGGGAATGGATACGGTTACCGACACACTGACACAAACAGCACAACAGGTAAGTATGCCTTTAGTACAACAGCCTGTCAGCGAAACCTTAACCCTGCTTGACCTTGTGATAAAAGGCGGACCTATTATGATTCCCATTGCTTTACTTTCATTGATTGCAGTGTATGTTTTCATTGAAAGATACCTTGCCATTAAACGTGCATCTAAGCAGGAATCTAATTTTATGAACAACATCCGCGATTTCATCATGGATGGAAGGATTGATTCTGCCCTTTCTTTCTGCAAAAACAACGATAAACCCGTTGCCCGCATGATTGAAAAAGGAATAAAGCGCATAGGCAGACCACTCAAGGAAATAGAAGAATCTATTGAAATTGTCGGTAAATTTGAAGTGTACAAACTTGAAAAAAACCTTGTCATTTTAGCCATCATCGCCGGGATTGCCCCCATGTTTGGGTTTATAGGAACCATTATCGGGGTAATTAAAATTTTTCATGACATTTCGCTTGCCGGTGATATAAGCATAACAAGCGTTTCATCCGGACTATACACTAAAATGGTATCGAGTGCCGCCGGTCTTATTATCGGTATTTTTGCTTTTGTTTGCTACCATTGGCTGAATATCATGGTAGACAAAATTGTGCAGAAAATGGAACATAATGCTATGGAATTTATTGATTTACTGCAAGAACCCACCAAATGAAACTCCGCAGAAAAAATAATATCAAAGCAGAAGTAGCTACTTCGAGCATGAACGACATCATGTTTTTTCTGATGTTGTTTTTTCTCATCATGTCCACCCTGCTAAATCCCAATGTAATCAGACTTACACTTCCCAGTTCAAAGCATAACCAGGCAATTCATAAAAAGGAAATTGCAGTATCTGTAACTAAGGATTTACAGTATTTTATCAACAACCAGCCTGTTTCTTTCCAAATGTTAGAACCCATATTACAGAAAGAATTGCAAAAATCAGCTGATGCCACCGTGATTTTACGTTGCGATAACAGTTTAAGTGTACAGGACTTAGTAAACATACTCGAAATAGGAAACAAACTGAAAGTAAAAATGATACTTGCAACCAAATCGCCTCAGGGGAGCAATGGATAAACGAAAGGAAACACGTAACAGAATATTTGGCTTCGGAGGAACCCTTATTTTTCATGGGTTACTATTCCTGCTGATGATATGGGTAGCCTTTACTACTCCGATCCCTCCATTTCCTGAAGATGGTGGCGGAGGTACTGGTTTGGGAATAGAAGTTAACCTGGGCAATTCTGAAGAGGGAATGGGCGACGAGCAACCTCAGGAAATTGCCATGCCTAAGTTTAAAGAAACAAAAATTACAGCCGTATCCGAACAAACCACCGTTTCGAAAAATGCGGTAGCCCCTGATGAAAATGTTCTTAGCGAAGAAAATGGCGAAGAAACCTCTTTGAAAACTTCTCCCGATAGAACAAAAGAAAAAATAGCCCAGCCGCAACCAACGGTAAATCCCAATGCTTTATTTAAGAAAAAAGCCAAAACAGGAAATGAAGGAATTACCGGAAACCCGGGCGATCAGGGAAATCCCAATGGCACCCCAAATTCAAAAAACTACTATGGTTCAGGTGGTCAAGGCTCAGGAGGCGGACAAGGCGGAGGTCAGGGAACTGGTGTGGGTACCGGCACCGGAGGTGGCGTTTCATTCGCACTTTCAGGACGCAAATCTAACTATATCCCTGTACCACAAAGCCGTTCGAAAGAGCAAGGTAAAGTAGTGGTTGAAATTACAGTAAACCGCCAGGGTGAAGTTACCCGTGCAAAATCGGGAGCAAGAGGAACAACAACTACAGACCTTACCCTGTGGAAACTTGCCGAACAATCAGCAATTAAGGCGCATTTTGATGCCAAACCCGGTGCCCCGGAAGAACAAAAAGGCACTATTACTTATATTTTTATTACCCGTAACTGATGAACTATCAGCAGGCACTGGATTATATGTTTAGCCAGTTACCTATGTATCACCGCATTGGTGCTGCTGCATACAAAGCCGACCTGAGCAATACCCTGCAGCTATGCAATGCTATCGGGAATCCGCAATCCCGTTTCCGGAGTATTCACATTGCGGGCACCAATGGCAAAGGCTCTGTTTCGCACATGCTTGCTTCTGTTTTGCAAATTCAAGGACTGAAAACCGGACTTTATACCTCTCCCCATCTGAAGGACTTTAGAGAACGTATCCGCATTAACGGAAAAAAAATTTCCAAAAAATCTGTAACCCACTATGTTGACAAATACAAAGAATTGTTTGAAAGCATCCAGCCTTCTTTCTTCGAAATGACCGTCGGGATGGCTTTTGAATGGTTTGCAGAAGAACAGATTGATATAGCCGTAATCGAAACCGGACTGGGAGGAAGGCTTGATTCTACCAATATCATAACTCCCATCGTATCAACAATCACCAATATTGGTTTCGACCATACTCATTTCCTGGGAAATACACTTGAAAAAATTGCCTTCGAAAAAGCAGGAATAATCAAAAAAAATATTCCTACGGTGATTGGAGAAACGCACCCCTCTACCCAGGACATTTTTATCAATAAAGCTAAGGAAACAGGTTCCTCCATATTTTTTGCCGACAAGGAATTTATTACCGGTAATGCTCTTTATGATAAAAAAAATCGTTGCCTGGTTACAGATATTTATTTCCCTGACAACACATTGTATTTAAAATCACTACAATGCGACCTCACAGGGCAGTACCAGTTAAAGAATATTCGTACTGTGTTGCAAACTCTCCGTGTATTAAATGCAAATGGGTGGAAGATTGGGGAAGATTCCATCCGCCGGGGGCTACGAAACGTTAACAAAAATACCGGATTATCAGGGAGGTGGCAGATTCTGCAATCACAGCCTCTTTGCATTTGCGATTGTGCCCATAATCCCGACGGTATGCAAGAAGTCATTTCCCAATTGCAGCTTATGCAGTATGATCACCTCCATTTTGTAATCGGGATGGCGAACGATAAAGATATTGATCATGTTTTGGAAATGTTGCCCCGGAATGCAACATACTATTTTTGCAAAGCCAACATTCCTCGTGGAGCCGATGCTTCCGAACTCGCCGGAAAAGCCGCCGGATTTGGCTTGCATGGCAATATATATTCATCAGTAAAAGAGGCTTATACTTTTGCGCAAAAGGCAGCTTCGATGAAAGACCTTATACTGGTAAGCGGAAGTATTTTTGTAGTTGCCGAAGTAGTTTAATTGCATTCTTTTATATTTCGTATCTTTGCAGCAGCAATCGTTCGATCTGTCGCTCTCCGGTTTTCGGCTGGAGGGAGGAAAGTCAGGACAACACAGAGCACCATACTTCCTAACGGGAAGGTCCCGGTTTTCCGGGAACAGAAAGTGCCACAGAAAATAACCGCCCCGATTAAATCGGGGTAAGGGTGAAAACGTGGGGTAAGAGCCTACGACGTCAGCGGGCGATCGGTGACGGGGGTAAACCTTATGGGTTGAAAGACCAAATATATCCTGAATTTCTGCATTTTGCAGAATCCGGATTGCTCGTCCGGTTTCTTCGGAAGTAAAGGAGGGGTAGGTCGTTAGAGCTGGCAGGCAACTGCCTTCCCAGATAAATGACAGAATAAAACAGAATCCTGCTTACGGAACGATTGCTTTTTTCTTTTTCTATCCAAAGATTTTTATACTAATTGGGTTGTAATCTCCGTTATTTTTCAATAGTTCCCTGTTGAAAAGTTATTGGTTATGTATAATTATCAGTCTCTTTTTTCAAGTATTTTTATCTTTCTTTAGACAGAATCATATGAAAATTAAAACCAGCTTCTTATCATTACTCTTTTTCATTATCCTTTGCAATACAGGAAAAGTTTTTTCCCAAAATACAGCCAGCGAACTGCAGCCCTATGCCGACTATCGGCTGGCAAAAGAAATGTTTTCAGTGCAGAAATTCGGAGCCGCACAGGCACTTTTTGAAAACGTGATGCAATCCATTCCGGATAAAGAGGATGCTATACGTATTGATGCAGAATACTATGCCGCATTTTGTGCACTTGAATTGCTGCACCCCGATGCCGAATACCGGATGATAGAGTTTATTACCTACCATCCCGACAATAATAATACAAAAGTTGCCTATTTTCAACTCGGCAAATTTTATTACAGCCAAAAAGATTTTCAAAAAGCAGTTGCCGCTTTTGAGAAAACCGATATTTTCGAACTGAACAACCGTGACCTCGCGGAATATTATTTTAAACTGGGGTTAAGTTATTTTAAAAGAAATGATTTTGAAAAAGCATTGAAAAATTTTTATGAAATAAAAGATTCGGAAAACCAGTACAGTGCCCCGGCTTTGTATTATTATTCCCACATTTCGTATCTGAATAAAAATTATGAAACCGCTCTTTCGGGTTTTAATAAACTTAAAACCAACGAAACCTTTAAAAATATGGTTCCGTTATATATAGCCCAAATACATTACATCAAAGGCGAATATGATGCGCTTCTGCAGGTTGCCATACCCCTGCTCGAAAATGAAAAAACAAAGAAAATTTTCGACCTTGCCCGCCTGGTTGGAGAATCGTATTACAAAACTGGAAAATATGCCGAATCAATTCCATATCTTGAATTGTATTCCGACCGTACGACGCGTCAGGTAAGCCGTCCTGAGTTTTACCAATTAGCTTTTGCATATTATAAAACAGCAAATTACCCCAAGGCTATTCCGTTTTTTCAGGAAATTGCCAAAGACGAAGACTCCCTCACACAAAATTCGCTTTACCTGTTAGCCGACTGTTACATTAAAACAGGTGAAAAACAATTTGCAAGAAACACATTTGCATCTTTTTTGAAAATGGATTTCTACCCTGAACTCAGGGAAAACGCCCTGTACAATTATGCAAAACTCTCCTACGAATTGTCGAAAAACCCTCTAAATGACGCAATTAATTCTATAAAGCTGTTTATAAGTGAGTTTCCAAAATCGCAGTTTGCAGATGAAATGTACACTTACCTTGTGAATCTTTTCCTTTCGTCGAACAATTACAAAGATGCTTTTGCCTCTCTCGAAAATATCAAAGTGAAAGACGACCGGCTGAAAGAAGCCTACCAAAATATCACATTCAACAGAGGTGTAGAATTGTACAATGACAATAAATTTGAAGAAGCAGTAGCGATGTTTAAAAAATCACTCACTTACAACCTGAACAAAGGGCTTACCGCTTCTGCACGTTACTGGCTGGGCGAAAGTTATTACCGGCTTTCTGACTTCGAACAAGCGTTGTCGAATTACCGCTCGTTTATGTTATTGCCCTCCGCCTATCAATCAAAATACTACAATCTTGCCAATTATAACATCGCTTATATTCAATTAAATAAAAAAAATTATAAAGAAGCTTTAACAGGATTCAGGAAGTTTCTCGTTGCAAAAAGCAAGGAAGAACCAACTGTAATTGCCGATGCACAGTTGCGAACCGCAGATTGTTATTTTGCCAACAAACAATACCTCGAAGCAATCGAATATTACGATAAAGCATTAAACTCATCGGCAAACGATGCCGATTACGCCCTGTACCAGAAAGCCCTTGCCTATGGTGCACAGGGAAAACTGAACCCAAAATCGGCAGCCCTGAGCGAACTGATAAAAAAATACAAAAAATCAGCTTATTATGACGACGCCCTTTATGAGTTAGGAGTTACATCGTTAGTACAAAATAATAATGAACAAGCAATGATTTACTTCAAACGTATCATCAGCGAAACTCCCCGTAGCAATTTTGCCATCAAAGCAAAACTGAAAAACGGAATGATTTATTACAACAACGAACAAAACGACCTTGCCCTGCAAACACTCCGCAACCTTGTTGATACATACCCCAATACCCCGGAAGCCCGCGAAGCACTGGTTACCATTAAAAATATTTATATTGACATGAATCGGGTGGATGACTATTTTGCATTTGCCAAAAACATTCCCTTTGCCAATATTTCCATGGCCGAAGAAGATTCTGCTTCCTATATTGCTGCCGAAAACTTGTACATGAAAGGCGATTGCAACAGCTCTGTTACAGAATTTGGCAACTACCTGTCGAAATTTCCGAACGGTGCATTTATTGTGAATGCTGCTTTTTACAAAGCTGAATGCTTGTATAATAACAATAAAAAAAACGAAGCCTTAACCGGATATAGCCTTGTCGTTTCGCAGCCAGCCAACCGTTTTACCGAAAGTTCCTGGTCCAAAATTGCGGAAATACAATATTCCGATAAAAAATATTCCGATGCGCTTATTGCTTTTAAACGGCTTTACGAATCGGCAGAACAAAACAATATCCGGACGGAGGCTACTGCCGGGCAAATGCGATGTTATTATCGTTTGTCCAACTACGATTCAGTAATGATTACCGCCGATAAATTACTTTCAGCAGAAAAAATTTCTGCATCGTTACAGTCTGAAACACAACTGCTCATTGCCCATTCAGCCTATGCTCTTAAAGACATGGGCAAAGCAACCCGTTCATTTGAAAACACATTGCAACTCTCACAGGGAGAACGGGGTGCCGAAGCAAATTACTATCTGGCTAAAATAGCTTTCGAACAACAAAAGTACCAGGAAGCTGAGAAAAAAGTTTTTGCACTTTCCGAAAACTTTACATCATACGACTTTTGGGTTGCCAGCGGTTTCATTCTGTTGGGTGATATTTATGTACAAACAGGTAATCTTTTTCAGGCGAAACAAACCCTGCAAAGTATTATTGATAATTATGAAGGCGAAGACCTAAAATCTATTGCCAAAGAGAAGCTAAACGCCATTATTAGTAGTGAAAAACCGACAATAAACAATTAAAAACAAGCTAAAAATGAAATCCAACTCCATATATTTTTCCATGCAACGTTCGTTCCGGTTAATAATGATAAACACGGATAAAAACTATTGTAAACAAATTCCGCCCCGGACTTGTAAAACAAATTTCCTTCGGATGAAAACCTGTTTTGCGTTGTTCATTTATACGTTTGGCTTGCATTTCCCCATAACTGCAATGGCGCAAAATGAAGAAATTACCGTGGTGGCTCCTTTTGACCCTACGGTTCCCGAAGCCACAAAAATCAACGGAACTCCATCCATTTACCAGTCAACCCTACAAGCCCCAACCGTCGTTTACTCTATTAGAACCAGCCAGTATCCAACAAATTTCCAGGTTGAGCCTGTTAAACCCCTCAACGTTGCCGGAGAATCGCTACCTGATGTCACAAAAGGATACGTTAAAGCAGGTATAGGAAACTACTGGACACCTTATCTTGAAGCTTTTTACAGCAGCACCCGTAACGAAAAACAGTCTTGGAATATACATTACAAACACCACTCGGTAAACGGAAGCATCAAAGATTACGACAACAGTACATACAGCACTAACTCTCTTTCATTAAACGGCAAACATTTTTTTGAAAACCAGACACAACTTTCAGCAAACCTTGGATTTTCAAGAGATGTACATCACTTTTACGGATATAAGCCCAGTGACTATACCTATTCGTTGTCAAAAAATGACATAAAGCAACGGTTTTCGACTTTTAATGGTACGCTATTGTACCAAAGCAACAATCCTGAACTGGAAAAAGGCAATTATTTTGCCGATTTGCACTTTTTCTCTTTTTCTGATCGCTGGGAAAGCCATGAACTAAACATAGGAACAAATGCAGGAGTGTATAAAAATTACGATGCCTTTCGTTTTGCCGATAAAGAAATTGTAGGAATTAACCTCAATGCTGATTTTTACGATAACGAAGACAGCCTTTTATCTAAACAGAATTCTATCATCCGCATTCAGCCTTACATCAGGGGTGTAATGCAGGGTTTTAATATCCTGATAGGTTTGCAACCCGTAATAGTTTCAGGTTCCGAGAGTAAGTTTTACTTATACCCTAAGGCGGAAGCCAGCATTAACCTGCTCGAAGACCTTCTGATGCTGAGAGCCGGAATTGACGGGAATCTTCAGCAAAACGGACTTCGAAGCCTGACCCAAGAAAATCCTTATTTAAACAATACTTCTGTCCGCAAAAACAGCAACGAAAAATTTCGGATTTTTGCCGGAATCAACAGCAATCCTTCTGCTGAAATTTCACTGCGAGCCGTTATCTCATCATCACGGATATTGGATTACCCATTTTACATCAATGACATCAATTCGTACAACAAGGACACCAATTCGTATGCACAGGCATTTCACAACAAATTCAGTGTGGAATACGACGACATTACCCTGTTCTCTTTTACCGGTGAAGCTTCGTACCATGTCAACTCCTGGATTTCTGCCACTGTAAAAGGCGGGTATTACCATTATTCGATGGATAAACTTGAAAAGCCTTTCCATAGACCCGACTGGGATTTGGTTATGCAAATGCAGTTTAAAACCAGTAAACGTCTTTCCTTTAATAGCCAATTATTTACTGCGGGGAAAAGATACGTAAAAGATTATACAAACGAAACTCGCATTGATCCGGTTACACAAACATCGAGCCTGTATGTGTATGAAAAAATCAAACAATTAGACCCCGTTTTTGATATGAATATCGGGGCACAGTATTCCGTAACTGAGAAAATCAGCGCTTTTTTGCAGTTGAATAACCTCACATCTTCTTCTTATTCCCTATGGAACAACTATCCTGTGAAAGGTTTTAACGTGTTGCTTGGCGCTTCATACAATTTTTAACAGTTTCATTCGTTTTGCATTAGCCAAATTGTTAATAAAATATTTGATTTTGTTAACTTTAAGTGTCAGATGTAAACAAATTTTTTATACATTTGATTACTTTTATTGTGGATGATATATAATTGATTATGAATAATGTGAGAAAGAACTTATCTGCACAGGAAAATTATACTGCAGATAACATTCAGGTATTGGAAGGATTGGAAGCTGTTCGTAAACGCCCTGCCATGTATATTGGTGATGTTAGCGAACGCGGATTGCACCATTTGGTTTATGAAGTAATTGATAATTCGATAGATGAGGCTCTTGTCGGTTATTGCGACCGGATAGAAGTTACAATACTCACAGATAATTCCGTTAAAGTGCTCGACAATGGTCGTGGTATCCCAACCGGAATTCATGAGAAAGAACAACGCTCAGCCCTGGAAGTTGTAATGACGGTGTTGCATGCCGGCGGAAAATTCGATAAAGGCTCGTATAAAGTTTCGGGTGGTTTGCATGGCGTGGGCGTTTCCTGCGTAAATGCCCTTTCCGAACATCTTACAGCAAGGGTTTTCAGGGAAGGAAAAATATTTGTACAGGAATATGCTTATGGAAAACCTTTGTATGATGTAAAAGTTATCGGAGAAACTGATATTAACGGAACTGAAATAACTTTTCATCCCGACAGTAGTATTTTTAATACCACTGTTTACAAATCAGAAATCCTTATTTCGCGTCTGCGCGAACTTGCCTTTCTCAACAAAGGAATCACCCTTACCATTTCCGATGAACGAGAAACCGATGAAAACGGAAATTTCATTTCTGAAACCTTTTATTCAGAAGAAGGACTCAAAGACTTTATTGATTACTTAGACGTAAACCGTGAACGGTTGATGCCCGATCCTATTTGTATTGAAGGGGAAAAGAATGGAATGCCCATGGAAATAGCACTCCAATACAACACTTCCTTTGCCGAAAACCTCCATTCCTACGTTAATAACATCAATACCCACGAAGGGGGAACTCACCTTGCAGGTTTTCGCAGGGCACTAACACGTACGCTGAAAGCCTACGCTGAAAAATCAGGTATGCTTGCCAAATTAAAATTCGACATTAACGGCGATGACTTCCGCGAAGGACTTACTGCCATCATCTCTTTAAAGGTACAGGAACCCCAGTTTGAAGGACAAACAAAAACCAAACTCGGCAACTCGGATGCGATGGGTGCTGTGGATCAGCTTTTAGGCGAGCAGCTCAACTACTACCTGGAAGAACATCCCAAAGAAGCCCGTACCATCGTAAACAAAGTTATTCTTGCTGCTACTGCCCGCCATGCCGCACGGAAAGCCCGCGAACTGGTACAGCGCAAAGGAGTTCTTTCTGGCTCAGGATTACCAGGGAAATTAGCCGACTGCAGCGAACGCGACCCTATTCAATGCGAAATTTTTCTCGTGGAAGGAGATTCGGCAGGCGGAACTGCCAAACAAGGACGCGACCGCCGTTTCCAGGCAATTTTACCACTCAGAGGTAAAATTCTGAACGTGGAAAAGGCAATGCAACACAGAATTTTTGAAAACGAAGAAATCAAAAATATGTTTACTGCACTCGGCATTTCCATTGGAACCGAAGAAGACACTAAAGCCCTCAATATGGACAAGCTTCGTTATCATAAAATTGTGATTATGACCGATGCCGACGTAGATGGTAGCCATATTGCCACACTTCTTCTTACTTTCTTCTTCCGCCACATGAAAGAAATGATTGAAGAAGGCTATATTTACATTGCTACCCCGCCACTTTACCTGATTAAAAAAGGCAATTCCGAAAAATACTGCTGGACAGAAGAACAACGGCTCGAATTGGTAAAACAATTTTCAGACAATGGCAGTGATAAAGGAATTCATATCCAACGGTATAAAGGTCTGGGCGAAATGAATGCCGAACAGTTGTGGGATACCACCATGAACCCGCAATTCCGTACACTTCGCCAAGTAACTATTGAAAATGCTGCCGAAGCCGACCGTGTTTTTTCAATGCTGATGGGCGATGAAGTACCACCCCGCCGCGAATTCATCGAGAAAAACGCCAAATATGCCAATATTGATGTATAGCTACATGTAGAAAATGTTGCAGCCATCATGAATAAAGCTATTTAGATATATCAAACCTAAACTTTCCAAGCCCGATTAAATCGGGGGAAAGAGTTAAAAATATAAAAAAACTCTTCCCATAAAAACCTTTTCCAGGTACTTCGTACGCTGGAAGGTTAAAATAATACGGTTTTAATTTTTTCTTCTGATATTTGTTTTTTAATAATTTTGATGAAATATCCATAAGGGCTATGCTCATACCAACCGAGGATGATATTTTATGGATATTCCCCCGAGAAATCGGGGCAGGCTATGTGACCAATGAATTAAGAAATTAATAACACATGAAAAATTAGAAAACATGCCCGAATTTTTTTACCAATGCGTCAATTGCGGAAAAGAATATCCTGCCGGCGGTGTCCGTTACCTTTGTCCATCCTGCGAAAGCGGCAATACTCCGGATGCTCCGCCCAGAGGAGTGCTGAAAACGGTTTACGATTACAATAAACTCCGCAAAAATGTTGCGCCGGGTGAGCTTTTTAAAAACTTATCTCAAAATGGTTTTCTTGATATACTGCCGGTAAATTCACTGGAAAGCTTCGGCCCGCTGAAAGTTGGAAATACTCCGGCTTATCATTGGCAGCAAAAGAGCAGAAACGGTACGCATCAGCTTATTCTGAAGGACGATTCGCATAATCCTACATTTTCGTTTAAGGACAGGGCATCGGCATTGGTTTCGGCTTTTGCCAAAGAAAATCAAATCAATACCATCGTTGCTGCCTCCACCGGTAATGCCGGCTCTTCGCTGGCAGGCATCTGTGCTTCGCAGGGGCAAAAAGCGGTGATTTTTGTTCCGGCAACGGCGCCTAAAGCTAAGTTATTGCAGATAATGCTGTACGGTGCAACCATCGTCCCGGTGGATGGAAATTATGATGCAGCTTTCGATCTCAGCCTGCAAGCCACAAAGGAATACGGACTCTACAACCGGAATACGGCTTACAATCCGATTACCATTGAAGGAAAAAAGACGGCTACCTTTGAACTCTTCCGTCAGTGCGGGATGCAGGTACCGGATATGATTTTTGTTTCTGTTGGCGATGGCGTCATCCTTTCCGGGGTTTACAAAGGCTTTGAAGATCTGCTGATGCTTGGCATTATCGAAAAGATGCCACGGATTGTTGCCGTGCAGGCAGAAGAAAGTAACAGCATCATCCGCAACCTCCATTCTGAAACTTTTAAACCATCTTCCGCACAAACCATAGCCGACTCCATTTCGGTGGTCATTCCCCGGAATTTCTACATGGCAAAGGATTTTCTGCTGAAATATAATGGAGAAGGCATTGCCGTGCCTGATGATGCCATTCTGAATGCTTCTCTGAAGCTGACACGGAATTTTGGAATCTTTACCGAACCTGCCGGTGCGGCCGCTTTTGCAGGATATCTGAAATATTGTGAAACAAATCCGCCGGAAAACGACAGCAAGATTGCTGTTCTGCTTACCGGAAGCGGACTGAAGGATTTGAATGCTGTTTCATCGCTGGTTACTTTGCCGGAAACGGTTAAAAATGGTGAATTTGTTTACAAAGATGTTTAATTTTTTTTGTTTATGACTTTTCATTGCCGGAATATCTTATTGATAATTTTTTTTTCATTTTTACTTAATGGGACATTAAAAAGCCAGGTAAGCGGTTATGTTTTTGATATTACAGATAACATTCCCGTCGAAAATGTAAATATCGTTGTAAAAGGAGCAAATACAGGCACTTCAACCAATGCAAAAGGATACTTTCGGCTTAACATTGATAATAACAAAGCTGTCCTAATTTTTTCCCATTTATCATTCCAGACAGATACCATCAGTCTTCTAAATGCAACGTTTTCAAAGCCCGCTGCTGTTTTTTTGATGCCTAAAATGACCCATCTGCAGGAAGCTACGATTACTTCAAAAAAAATTAAGAGAGATTTATTCTGGGTAAGCGATTACATCTTTATCGAAAAAAATATTTTGGTTCTTGGAAACGATCTTTATAAAAATGTTTATAAATTAATTTTGCTTCGCAGTTTAAACGATACCATTACAAGTCTTTATTTGTCATCTTCTTTTAAACCAAGAGGCTTATTTATTGATTGTATGGGTGGTTATCAATTGATTGGAAGAGATTCTGTATTCCAAATAAATATTGACTCATTAGGAATATCTTTTCCATTCAGTGTAAGCATTGACAAATTTAATGATGCCGTATCGGATTGCATGTTTGACATAAAAGATTATCTTATTTTTAAAACAAAAACTTCTAATGAATATCTGCAAGAATATTACGGGGTGAATAAGCATGATAATGTATCAAAAATTTTTATTACTTCGAATGAAAAACGAAAGGCAAAAGAAGCAAGTGATTATATATCATGGCTGATTAAAAATAATGCAGTAGGGATGTCCGATATTTCTGCAAGAATCCGGTTTGAAAAAACTATTATGTACCCTCCGTCGTATCTTGCACTAAGTAAAATAGATAATAAAATTTATTTTTTTAATCATGCATCCGGGAATATTGAAGTGTATTCCGAAGATTTAAGCCTAATTAATAGTATTTCTATTTCTTATATAAATAAAAAAAATTGGGTTCACCGGATTATAACAGATAAATACAGAAATAAGGCTTATACTATCTTTTCAAAAAATGCAGAATGTCAAGTTGCAGAAATTGATTTAGCAGACGGGCAATTGAAAAATATTATAAAGATTCCATTTTCTTTTCCGCAGAACATACAAATAAATGATGGATGCATTTATTTCCTTTATCATGACTTTCATAATGAAAATAAAAAGAATACATTATTTGGCATAAAAATAAAAGAATAACCAACGGATGAAAGGCATTTATAAATACGCTTTAATTGTAATTGCTTCAATGCTTATATATCTGAACATTCAGGCACAAACCCAAAAACCAGTTCATGGTGTTGTTCTTGATTCAATTACTCGCCAACCTATTTCTAATGTAAATATTTCTGTTGATAAATTTTCCGGAACGATTTCTGACGGTTTTGGCAGATTTCAGTTAATTATTAAAAAGAAAGATAAGTCAGCAGTTTTTTCGCATGTAAATTATTTATCTAAAGAAGTGACTTTTTCGCAAGTAAAAACTATATTAGATACAGTGTTTTTAATACCAAAAATTGTCGAACTTCCTATCTTTGAGATTTCAACTAAAAATTCTTTTTCCGGGAAGCAAACGGAAACTATTATAGATTATACTATTACGAATGACCTTATTGTTTTATTATTACAAGTCAATGGCAAGACGGCTCTTGAATTCCATGAATTATACAATCCGGTAAAAGCCATTTTTAGACAATTTATACCTTTCAAATCAGATAGATTTTACACCGATTTGTTTTATCAGGTACATCTGATAGCGGATGATTCCGTGAGGCAATTGCGTATAGACGAAAACAGAAATATCTCTTTCTACTCTGCAGTTTCCAGAAAATATTTTGATCAGGTTTTAGGTAATACGTTAGCCGCTACTTCTGAAAATATTATTACGATGGAATACAATACTTTTTTGCAGCAATATAACTATTATTTAATTGGTATTGATTCCAGTTATCAGCAATGTTTCTTTAAAATTTATGATCAGAAAAAACAAAAGGAGATTGCACAAAGATATGGGGAATTTTCTAATGCACAAAGCACATATAATAGTTTATTAGAATATTACAACGTAACTCCGGAAATGTCGGAATCTCCACATGCACGAAAAGTATCTCTGGATTTATTTAAAAAGACAGCAGCTTTTCAAAACATATCAAAGTCATCTTATAATCCGTTATTTGTTAAAAATGATAGCATTTTTGCATTCGATTTAGTTAATCACCAACTTCATATTTTTGGTAAAACAGGGCAGGAGTTAAAAACACTAATGATTGACTTTTGCCTTGAACAAGGTTTTTGCAGAGTTTTGCAAGCATATCAAAGTGGCGATTTTTATTGCTATAAAATGGTAAATGGAATCGGTTACATCAGTAAGATTGATACAAAAACCGGAAAGGCATTGAATTATATTACGCTTGAAAACGCATTGTTTCCGGAGAAAATTCAAATAGAAAATAATACCGTTTTCTGTATTGCAAAAAGTTCATTTACATTCCCTAAAAAATTGTTTTGGTTTAAATATACCCTTTAAATTTGTAAACGTTATGACTGCAATCAGATTTATATTAAATGGTTTACCGGTTACCTTTTCCGGCGATCCGCAGCTTAGGTTGCTGAAATATCTCCGGAACAAGCAGCACATCACTTCGGTGAAGGACGGTTGCAACGCTCAGGCGGCTTGCGGTGCCTGCATGGTGGAAATCAATGGTGAAGCAAAACTTTCCTGCGTTACGCCCATGCAAAAGCTGGAAGGTGCAGTGGTGAATACCCTCGAAGGTTTGCCAGAGGAAGTTCGGGATGTACTTGCCAAAGCTTTTGTGGAAAAAGGCGCCGTGCAATGTGGCTTTTGCACCCCCGGCTTTCTGATGCGTACCCATGTGCTTTTGCAGAAAAATTCATCCCCGACAAGGGAAGAAATTCGGCAGGCGCTCACGCTAAATCTTTGTCGTTGCACGGGTTATGTAAAAATTATAGATGCCATTGAACAGGCGGCAAAAGCTTTTCGCGAAAGAACCGGGATTGAATATTCAGAACTTACTGGAGAAGTGGGAACTTCTTATCCAAAATACCAGGCTTACCAAACGGCTTTGGGAAAACGTCCGTTTGTCAACGACCTGCATTTTGATGGTATGCTTTACGGAGCATTACGGTTTAGCGATCATCCTAAAGCTAAGATTTTAAAAATAGATCATGCTGAAGCGGAAAAGCTTCCGGGTGTTGTAAAAATATTCACTGCCAAAGATATTCCGGGTAACCGTTTTACAGGTTTGATTTTTCCCGACTGGCCGCTGATGATAAAAACCGGCGAAACTACCCGCTACATTGGTGATGTGCTTGCCGGTGTGGTTGCCGATTTGGAAGAAGCTGCCCGTAAGGCAGCAAGTCTTATTAAAATAGATTATGAGATACTTACGCCTGTTACCGATCCAATGGAAGCATTGAAAGAAGATGCTCCTCAGGTGCATCCCGACAGGAATAATCTTTTAGAAAACTGCAGGGTTTACCGCGGAGGAGATGCTGAAGAGATTTTGGAAAAATCAGATTTTGTTGCCAAGGGTTTTTATCAGACACAACGGATAGAACATGCTTTTCTGGAAACAGAAACGGCCATTGCCTTGCCTGAAAATGATGGTATTCATTTGTATTCTAACGGGCAGGGAATTTATGAAGACCGACGGCAGGTTGCCAATTTGCTTAACCTTACGGCAGAAGAGGTAAGGGTAACGCTGGTTTCTACCGGCGGAGGTTTTGGCGGAAAAGAAGACATGACGGTTCAGGGATTTGCCGCGCTTTTTGCCTGGCATATGAAAAGACCTGTAAAAGTCAGGCTCACGCGCGAAGAATCCATCCGGATGCATCCTAAACGGCATCCTGTGTTTATGGATATTGCTGTTGGCTGCGATAAAAACGGCAAACTTACAGCTATCCGTTTGAAAGCGGTGGGCGATACCGGCGCCTATGCTTCGGTAGGAAATAAGGTGATGGAACGCGTTGCCGGACATGCCACCGGCGCTTACCATTTCCCTTGCGTAAATCTTGAATCGCTGACTGTTTATACCAACAATATTCCGAGCGGAGCCATGCGCGGCTTCGGTGCCAACCAGGTTTGCTTTGCACTGGAAGGTTGTATAGATGAACTTTGTAAGATGGGTGGCTTCGACCGCTGGCAGTTCCGTTACGATAATGCGTTGGATGAAGGCGGGATGACCGCTACCGGGCAGGTTTTGAAAAAAGGAGTTGGCGTCCGTCAATGCCTGCTTGCCGTAAAACCTTTTTACGACAAGGCAAAAATAAAAGGGCTCGCCTGTGGCATCAAAAATTCAGGAGTGGGCAATGGCATGGCTGATTTTAGTGATGTGATTATCGAGATATATTCCGGCAAACGGGTCGTTTTGCACCATGGCTGGACGGAAATGGGGCAGGGGGTGCACAATATGGCTATCCAAACCCTGCATCAGGAAACCGGCATTCCGCCCGAATGCGTGGAAGTGATTGTTGACACCAAAGCCGGGATCACTACCGGGATGACAACTTCTTCGCGGGCGACCGCCTTGCTGGGCAATGCCATCCTCGATGCGGCGAAAGCCATCCGTAAAGATTTGGAAAACCACCCGCTGGAAGAACTTTCGGGCAAGGTTTACAAAGGAAATTATACCTGCGACTGGACTACCAAGCCGGGAGCGGAGGTTGAAGAAGTAATTACACATTTTGCCTATGGCTATGCCGCCCAGTTGGTAGAGATGAATGAGAAAGGTGAAATCACCACGGTGTATGCTGCCCACGATGCAGGGAAAATTATGAATCCGCAGATGTTTGAAGGACAGGTGGAAGGTGCTGTTCACATGGGATTAGGTTATGCTCTTTCCGAGGAGCTTCCGATGAAAGATGGCTATCTCGTTTCGGATAAAATCAAAGATTTACAAATCATCAAACCTAAAGATATGCCGGAAATTGTGGTGCTTGGCGTGGAAGTGGAAGATCCTGTGGGACCATACGGAGCCAAAGGTTTGGGTGAAATCGGGCTGGTCCCTACCGCCGCCGCCGTTGCCAACGCTTTCTGCGATTTCGATGGCAAACGTCGTTATTCATTACCTTTAAAAAGAAAATAATATGGCTGTAATACTTAAAAATGCCACCTTTATCCATTGGCAGACTCTCGAATTCAGGCAAGTCAACATCCGCATAAGCGAAAATGATGGCATCGAGTTTCTTTCTGCCATCCCGCAGGACGGCAAAGAGGAAATTCTTGATTGTACCGGAAAGTTAGTAACCAAATCTTTTGCCTGTGGGCATCATCATGTATATTCGGCTTTGTCGAGAGGCATGCCCGCACCGGAAAAGCCGCCGGAGAACTTTTATGAGATACTGAAATATGTCTGGTGGACGCTGGACAAATGCCTTGATAAAGACATGATAGAAGCAAGTGCGCTGGCTACGGCTGTGGCTTGCGCCAAAAACGGGGTAACTTTTGCCATCGATCATCATGCTTCGCCTTTTGCCGTGGAAGGCTCGCTGGAAACCATTGCCAAAGCTTTCGATAAAGTGGGCGTTGGGCACCTGCTCTGTTACGAAATCAGCGACCGCGATGGTATTGCCATTGCCATGAAAGGTTTGGAGGAAACGGAAAATTATCTGAAGAAAAACCAGGGACTGGTGGGATTGCATGCTTCTTTTACCGTTTCGGAAGAAACGCTGGCAGAGGCTATATCTCTTTCCGGCAGGATGAATTCTGGCATTCACATCCATGTGGCGGAAGGAGAATATGATCAGCAACATTGCCTGAATACCTATGGGAAAAGGGTCGTAAATCGTTTGAAAGACGCAGGCGCATTAGAAAGTCCAAAAACCATCTTTGGTCATTGTCTGCATATTGACGAAACCGAAAGAAAAATTCTCCGGAATTCCCCGGTCTGGGTGGTTCAAAATCCGGAAAGCAACCTGAACAATAATGTAGGATACTTTAATTCCAGAGGACTGAGCGAAAATATTATGCTGGGAACCGATGGGATGCACAGCGACATGCTTCGCAGCGCCAAAGCGGCTTTTTACATCGGACAGGGATTCGACAGCATTGACTATCCGGGGATGTACCGCCGTTTCCGCAACGTGCATAAATACCTCTCTTTAAACCATTTTTCCGGCGACGGGGACAACAACTTAGTGGTACTCGATTATGATTCGCCAACGGAAATAAACGCTTCCAACTTTCTGGGACATTTCCTGTTCGGCTTGGAAACCAGACACGTGCAACATGTAATTTCCAACGGAAAACTAATTGTAAAGGACAAAAAAATCATCACGGTAAACGAAGAGGAGATTCTGAGGTTTTCAAAAGAAGAAGGGAAGAGGCTTTGGGGAAAAATGATGGAACGGAGGGTATAATTACGAATTACGAATTATGAATTACGAATTAAATTTTGATTGAAAGTTATAAACCATATAAGTCATGTCAGAGTCCATTTAATGCTGAAAGAATTTCCGTAATTGATAATTGATTTTCCGTAATTCGTAATTCGTAATTGTTAACTGATTTCCCGTAATTCGTAATTTGTAATTCGTAATTGTTAATTGATAATTGATTTGAGTATGAAGAGTGATAATGTAATACAAAAGAAAAGTTTTGATTTTGCAATACAAATTATCAATGCATATAAGTTTCTATCTAACGAAAAACATGAATTTGTGATGTCAAAACAACTTTTACGATGTGGAACATCCGTTGGTGCAAATATAGAAGAAGCGATTGGTGCTCAATCAAAGGCTGATTTTATTTCCAAGCTTTCCATTGCCTACAAAGAAGCAAGAGAAACAATCTATTGGATAAAATTATTACAGGCGACTGATTATCTTGATAACGAAAAGTCCACTGGCTTACTAAACCAATCAGAAGAAATTTGTAAAATAATTGGGAAAATCCAGATCACTTCTAAATCCCAAAAAACGTAATTCGTAATTCGTAATTTGTAATTCGTAATTGTTAATTCGTAATTGTTAATTGATTTCCCGTAATTTGTAATTCGTAATTCGTAATTGACCTTAAAATGCCTGGATTATTCATCAAAAACGGAACCCTCATCACTTCGGAAGACACCGACCGGACAAATATTATTGTCGAAAATGGCTTAATTTCTTCGCTTACGGATGAGGAATTGCCACCTTCCAAGAAGATGAAAATCATAGATGCTACGGGCAAACTGATATTTCCGGGGGGAGTTGACCCGCACGTTCATCTGCATCTCGATACGCCAGCCGGACCATCATGCGATGATTTTGAAAGTGGCAGCCGCGCTGCCCTTGCCGGAGGCACTACTTATTTCATCGACTTTGTTACCCCCATCAGAGGCGAATCGTTGCAATCTGCATTTAAAAAACGCTTTAATGAATCCACGAACAGTCTCACGGATTACCATTTTCATATGGGCATTTCGGAATGGACTTCGCATACGGCAGATGAAATGGCCTGGTGTGTGCAGGAAGCAGGCATACGCTCGTTTAAAACGTACTTAGCTTACAAAAACACTATCGGTATAGAGCCGGAAGATTTGAAAAAAGTGATGCAGACTGCTGCCTTGTTTGGCGCAACCGTTTTGGTGCACTGCGAGGACGGTAATAAAATTGTCCGGCTACAACGGCAGATGCTAAAACAAGGACAAACGGCTCCGCGTTATCATGCGTTGTCGCGCCCCGTAGAAACGGAAACAGCGGCAGTAAAACAGGTAATCGCCCTTTGCAGGGAGACAGGCTGTACTACGTATCTGGTTCATATTTCTTCTGCCGGATCGGTAGAACTTATTGCCCGTGCAAAGCGGGAAGGCTTACCACTTTTTGCCGAAACCTGCCCTCATTACCTGTTGCTTGACGACAGTTGTTATCAAAAACCGGATGCTGAGGCGTTAGCTTATGTATTCAGTCCGCCGCTACGTAGTAAAGCTGACCAGGCAGCGCTTTGGGATGCTTTGCAAAGCGGAGTGATTGATACCGTTGCCACCGACCATTGCCCGTTCAATCTACATGGACAGAAGGATATTGGGAAAAATGATTTTACCCGGATTCCCAACGGAACGGGAGGCATTGAATTCCGGTTGCAACTGCTTTACACTTATGGCGTATTGGGAAAACGCATCTCGATGAATCGTTTTGTGGAACTGGTTTCTGACAATCCTGCCAGAATTTTCCGCATATCGCAACACAAAGGCGATATACGCAAGGGCATGGATGCCGACCTTGTTATCTGGAACCCGGATAAAGAAATGGTAATTTCAGCCAAAACGCAGTACCAGCACTGCGACCATACTATTTATGAAGGAATACCGGTAAAAGGTTTTGCTGAAATGGTTTTTCTTAAAGGCGTTGTATACCACAGATAAACCCGTCAGGTTTTGGAAACCTGACGGGTTTTAATAGCCTGTTGGAATATTTTTATTTTAATATAATAGCGGAAATACATCCCGGGTTCTCGGGATCAATCAGTCTGGAAATTATTAATTATATAAAAGCTCCTGATAATACCAATTTGTGAGAAGCCAAATTATAATGCAAAAAGCCTGAATGGATTATTTATAGTCTCGTTACCAAACAATCTTAATAAACCAACCGAATCATCTTGTTTTATATTAGCCTTATCTATTTTCTTAAATTGAAATGATTGATTTAAAGATGGTATTCGCGATGCAAAGAACGGCCATAACTGCTCATTTGTATATACTTTATTCGGGTCAGGAAAGTCAATTATCAGATTAATAACCTGATTTTTCTTAAATTCATCGGAATATTCAAATGTCCATTGATTGTTCTCGTAGGACAAAATACCAATTACTTGCTTTCCATATTTTAACTGAAAAGCACCTTTTGAGCCGACAGGATTATCAGTAAATTCCATACCATCAACCTTCCACAATATCTTTTTCAACTTTTCAATCATGATGCAAAGTTAAAGATTTTCTTGATGCAATCGTGTCGGTATAGTAAATAAATTTTAATCAGTTCTCTTCTTTTAAAACTCATTAATTGACCGAACTCTTTATCTATCATGCCGATAACCTCATTTATTTTTGCATCGCTGCAAATGTTTTTTATCGTTTCGCAATTTAAAGTAAAAGGTAAAGTTTTAAGTTTTTCAACCAATTCAAAATGGCTGAGTTTTTTGAAACCATCCCATCCAATCTTTGGCGTACTGTTATCTGAATACTTTTTAATAAACGAATATAACCGATTTTTATTATTGTAAATTTCTATAAGTTTATCTTCGTGGTCGTTCCAAAACAATCCGCGAGCTGTATCGTAAATGGGTGAAAAAACAGGTTTTTGCTTTCCCTGAACATTTCTAATAACACCCCAATTGTAAAAATGCCTATCGTTGTTGCCAATAAGTGCATCGAAAACCAATAGTTTAATAAATTCAAGCATTAATATCTCATAATCATCAGGGAAGAAATGCTGTAAAACGGTTTGAGTAAACTGAACTGTAAAATATTCAGGTGACTTGTGCAATTTTTCAATTTCTTCAACAAAATCACGGTCGTTCAGGTAACCTGCATATAAATCGGCACCATGGTCAAGAACCTGTTCATGTGGACGATTTAAAAAATATTTCGATAAAAATCTTAGTTGTCCACCAAACCACCCTAAACGTGATTCAGACATGTTAAAACCCAATACTTCACCAATGCGGTTAAGAAGATATTCGGTAATGGACTCCATAGGATAGTGTTTATGCCCATGCTTGGCAAGAAAAAGAGGCCAGGTTTTCGAATTGGATTTTCGGATACTGCTATCCTGAATGTATTGATAATACCTGATAAAATCTTTTGGGGCATCGCCAGTAATAGTTATATCGGTAACAATAAAATACTGGTGCTTTTTGGCAAACGGAATACAACCCGGCTTTGGACTAAAACCGCTGTGGTCAGCTATTGGCAGGGTTTTTATATGTTTTCTTTTATGCACGCCAATTTTTTTGTTACAAATTAAATATTGTCTCGTCCTAAAGTAACTTTACGTTTTTGTATCATTTTTTCACTTTTTTGTATAATCACATTTTAGAACGAGGCATTTAAAATAATTGCGGAAATGCATCCCGATGACTATCAGGACAGCATTGTTCCGAGCGGAATTACAAATTCTGCTCAGCGGAGATATTTTTTCTTAATCTGATTATAATATTCGCTGTCTCGATTTGCTTGAATAATTATTGGTTTAATGGCTAAACTTGAAATAAATTTTAGCATTTCATCTTTATGCGAATTTTTACAACAAAAATTTATTTTATCATTTGATGTATTAATATGCAGAAGAAAAAATTCGGATTGATTTTCTAATGCAATTATTTTTATATCTGACAAGCTTATTGCAGTTTCATATTTTTTAAAATTTTTTGCAAGTCGAATCATCAATCCTTTCTTGTATTTAATTAAATGAATTACAGCACTAATTTCATTTTGCGTTTTATCATTTAATATTTTATCAAAACCGGAAATACCACTTACATAAATTAATTTAGCATTAAAATTTTCATCTTCATCTGAAAGGAAATGCCTTCCGGTAGTATTATTAATTTCTTTGTTATTCAATACTTCCATAACCAATTTATTTGTGTGATTTAAATTATAGAATAACTACATGACTTACAAATATTCGTTGAAGCATCGTTCTCCGTTGAACATCGTGGACAAATCCAAAATTCAACTTGACTTTTATCTTTCATTTTTGTTGTTTCTTTTGAAAGATTTGAAACTTTTTCTATTTCGATTATTTCATTCCCTTTAGCAAGCATAACGATCTTAATAAATTTTGCAACTTCTTCATTTGAAATACCTCGTAAACTCAAAGAACTTGTATCACCACCAAAATTAAATTGTATAAATCTCTTACGCTTCCTCAGAGCATATACAATAAGAATAATACCAAGACCATATAAAGGAGTTAATATAATTCCTAAAATCATCAACCAGAAATTTGATTTATATTCTATGCCAATGGATTTCAAATCTTTGATTTCACCGACAAGTGTTTGATAAGATTTACCTTTTGTTGTATAACTTTTAGCAGATGCATATAATCGTTTATTAGTTACCATCAGTGAAGTAGTTGAAAAGCCGTTTCCTATCATTAAGGAAGTTAAGAATTTTTGACCAACAACCCCTAATATCTTTTCATCAGGATTAAATGTATTTTCTTCATTATTACTTTGACTTTGGGAACTCTCTCTACCAAGAATGTCATTTATGTTATTTTCTTCCATAGCTATTTCTGGCTTTTAAAAAGTATTATAAAAAATGGAAGCAACAATGCTGTCCCAATAACAGAAATAAAATTTAAATATCCTGAACAATATGCATAATGAAAAAATATCATTTGAAATAACATCCAAATAAAAGGTATTAATTGAAGAATAACTCCAATAATCGCTAATTGAGTTGCTTGTTTTAATTTCATTTTTTTGATTTTTATTTGCCTACTCATCTGGCTTTTCGGTATCCGCCCCTGTATTAAATCACCTGTACAGGGCAGGTTCGTTTTTTAAAGTGGGTTCTGACTCCACTTTTAAAATACTTTTATAGTATAATGGGTGATTAGCCCTAATTTTGATCCAGTTACTGTTTTAACCTAGCCACTAACGTCCGTATAACGCCCATATGCCAGTTATTTCGTACTTATCCATTGCATTCTCAAATTAGCACATTAACTAATTTACTAATTAGCTAATTAAAAATCTGCAATCTTAAATCTGCCTTCTGCAATTTCTTATTTCGTTTCCACTCCCCCCTGAGCGTTCATCAGCTAATGTTAGTTTGGTAAACAAAAACCTTTGTTCGCTTACGGTAATGCTTTTCTGATGACATCATGACTTTAGCTTGTAAAACGAAAACCTTATCCGGAAACACGAAAACCTTTGTTTGCGACCCTCCGGAGGCTTCTGAAGTGTTTTACACCTTATACAGCATGTTTTCCGGCAAACTCTGCAAAACTTTTGGGGCTTTCAGTGAGTTTTTCAGCAGTCATAGGAAGATCAACAGCGCGCATGAAGTGTTTTTCGGCGAATATATTGACTTTTGAGTGCTTGTGAACCATTTTCCACCCTTTACAGCATGTTTTTAGAGCATACTTTGTATTTTACTATAGATGCTAAGTGTTTTCACTGGCTATCTGCAAACTTTGTCTGTGTTCCCAATAACTTTACAATAATACAAAGAACCCAAAATTATTTTCCCTGCAAACTTTACAGTGGATATTTTTAACATACGGGCTTACTTTTTTTGTAGCCCTATAAAATATGTAACGCTTTTTTTATTTTCGATTTCAAATATAATAATTTTTTTAATAACCGATTTTTATTTTAAGATACTTTCAAAAAATTCTGAAATTTCATTTTTTTAAAACAAAACTTTAATACACTCTCTTTTCCCATAATTTTAACAGATACTCCCACTCTAAACTTTAGAAAATTTTTAAATTTTTGCTTTCTTATTTCTTAGTTTTTAAATTCTGCTTCTCCGCTCAGCAGGGTGTTCCGGATTGCACAACCTGTAAATATTGTCAGCATTTTTGTGATACCGGTCGTAACTCAACTCATACTGAACGTATAATAATAGCAAAACACACACTGCCAGTCAAATGGTCAGGCTCAAGATGCTTATTAACGAATACGTTTTATTTTTAATGAGATGAGCAATTGTAGTTTTTAAATAATTCTTTATCATGATTGTAGTTTTAAATAATTTATTCACTCATGCTTTATCGCTTCCACCGGGTTCTGTGTTGCTGCTTTCAAGGCTTGCCAGATTATGGCAACAATGGCTATTATTAACACAAACACTGCGCTGATTAAAAAATATCCAGGGTGTAAATGGATATGTAGTGCGAACTCAGCAAGCCATCGGTCCATAACAATATAGCTTCCCACTGAAGCAACGAAAATGGCAATGACAACAATGATCAGTGTGTCCTTGAGCAGAACATAGAGTATCTGTCCGACAGAACTCCCATTCACTTTACGAATCCCTATTTCTTTGGTACGGCGCGATATTTTAAGAATGGTCAGAGCCAGTAAGCTTATCAAGCTGATGATAACCACTTCAGCTCCTCCGATGGATACCATTTCTGTAAGCCGGTTTTCTTTCTTGTACATCCTATCAAAAATATCCGCCAACGTGCTATGGTTAAAAATATAATTTTTATCAAAGCGGTGTAAGATTGACTTAATTTGCATCAATTGACTTTGGTTCAATGGATTACTACTTCGGATATAAATATTAGGAGTTCCCCATTGGCAATTTGCAATTACTAATGGAGCAATAGGTTCACCCGGATTGGTCATATAATAAAAATCCTTCACGATACCAATAACTTCAACCCGTTTATCATTATAAATAACAGGTTGTCCGGCTTTTGGCTTTAAACCAAGGTATTTTATTGCCGATTCGTTTAAAATAACCGCCTGACTGTCGGCCTTGGATTGACGGAAAAATTGTCCGTCTATCAGCGTAAATTTCATGAGTTCTCCAAAACCTGGTTTTTCGCGGTATTCATTGATGGCTTTGTTGCTATTTTCCCCGTCAGCCAGAGTTCTTATGAACTGTCCGCTGCATCCCCCGCCCATGAAGTGTTCCCCGCCAGAAACATCAGAAATGAAGGGTAACTGCAACAATTCAGTTTTAACACTTTCATACTTCCTCGAGATTGGCATACTGCAATTGCTAATTGTGATAACATTATTCCTTTCGAACCCCAATGGCACATTGTGCATATATCCTAATTGGGATATTATAATAACGACACAACTGATAAAAAAAGAAGCAACCGTAAATTGTACAAATACCGATGCCGTCGAAAGCCAGTTGTTGTTGCCCGTACTTGAGATTCTTCCCCTCAATCCTAACGCATATTTCATTCTTGACAGATAGAGGATAGGATAACCGGATGTAACCACAAGAAGCACGATGAAAACAATCACAAAAGAAATAATACCGCCAAATGATAATAAATCTGGAGTATCTACTTTTGATTGCAATAAGTTTGATATGTATATCATTGATTTATAGATAATAAGAAATGCCAGGATGGCAGAAAAAAGAAAAACGATAACTGTTTCTAAAAAAAACAGTTTGGCAATGCTGGCTTTTGTGGCGCCAAACATGGTCCGGGTTGAAATTTCGGTAATGCGTTTTTCACCTTGTATAATAAACAAATTAATATAGCTGACCAATGCTGTGAGCAGGACAAACAGTGCTATCAATCCAACCATCAGCATTTGTTTTGTGCTTCCATGGTTCGGGATATATAAACTTGCAGCGGAATGCAGGTATAAATCGGTCAGAGGCTCAACCCCCGATTGTACCTTTGCGAAAAACGTCCTGGCCCAATCCTGCATAAGAATATCATATGCACTGGCAATCTTAGCGCCTGCCGCTTTTGAATCAATATTTGGTTTAAGTAGGTAGTATGTTTGAAATTCGAGAGACGCAGATAACCATTTCATATTAAGGGTGGACATGGAAACCAGCAGATCGAAACTCAAATGTGAGTTTTTCGGAATTTCATCCATTACCCCGGTAATCATCACTTGTTCACCATCCGTTTCAATTGATTTTCCGATACAATTGGTTGTATGGAACAGTTTTTCGGCTAGAGAAGTTGTGATCACCGCACTTTTTTCCGCAACCAGCGCTGTTTTTTCATCACCAAAATTGAGCGACAGTCCAAATACCTTAAAAATTTCAGGATCAGCGTAGAAAATCCCAATTTTTTCTATTTTGTTCTCTTTGTTTTGAACAGATGTTTGCAAACCTCCATATAATTGAACAGCAGACTCAATTTCTGGAACTTTCCCGGGTAGTTGGGTATATGCCTTGCGTAAGGAGATGCCATAAACTTCGGTTCTTGTATTATCGGTAATTCGGCTGTACAGTCTTACAACCCTGTCCCTGGTTTTAAAATGCCTGTCATAACTCAACTCATAACGTATGTATGTGAGTGTAAAAATCACAGTAGCTAATGCTATTCCAAGCCCTATCACGTTCGTGATAAGCATGAATGGGTTGCGCTTTAATATTTGTAGGACAAATTTTAAATCTTTCATAGTAAGATTTTTATAAATTTTTATTGTTAATGATGCCTTTGTGCATGCTCTGATTCATAACAATTAATTACTAATGGAAAAATGAGAAGAAATATCCGGGACCACTTCATAACTAAAGCAACTGTTGTTTTTGCGCTATCTCTTCGCTTACGATTTGACCGTCAAACAAGTTGATTACCCTGTGGGCAAAAGTAGCATCCCGTTGTGAATGGGTTACCATAACGATGGTAGTTCCCTGTTTATTCAGATCCGACAGAAGGTTCATTACCTCTATGCCGTTTTTTGAATCAAGGTTTCCGGTAGGCTCATCGGCCAGGATCAATTGTGGCGAAGGTACAACTGCACGAGCAATAGCAACACGCTGCTGCTGGCCTCCGGACAACTGCTGAGGAAAGTGTTTTTTCCGGTGGCCGATCTTCATTCTTTCAAGTATTTCTGTCACCATTTGTTTTCGCTCAGCTCCCGATTTCTTCAAATATAGAAGAGGAAGTTCCACGTTCTCATAAACATTGAGTTCATCGATCAGGTTAAAGCTCTGGAAAACAAACTGGATGTTACCTTTCCTGTACTGGGTGCGCTTCCTTTCTTTATATTTCGAAACATCCGTTCCATTAAAGATGTATGTACCTTCACTGGGATTATCGAGCATTCCCAAAATATTCAGTAAAGTCGATTTCCCGCATCCTGAAGGCCCCATGATGGCTATGAATTCACCTTGTTTTACATCCAAACTTACTTGGTTCAACGCGGTCGTTTCAATTTCGTCGGTCTTGAAACGCTTTGTGAGTTTAACTGTTTTTATCATAGTCGTAATTTTATTTTTTCTGATGAGTTGCAATATATATGCCAATCGGATATAGACCCTGAAATACAGAGAAGCATAAAATACCTCTAATTTTTTTGTTCACAAATTGAACAGTCGCTTGTAAATATTCTGTACATTTGGACTTGAAAAACGTGATTATGGAAATAAAAACAAAAGAAGGCCGGTTACTTATTGTCGATGACAACAAAAGTGTTCTGAATGCTTTGCACATGTTCTTGAAATTTGAATTTTTGGAGGTGTTTGTCATCTCGAATCCAAATTCCCTGATTCATGAAATTGAGATTCGGAATGTCGATATTGTGCTCCTCGACATGAATTTCAAGTCGGGCGAAAGTTCTGGAAATGAAGGAATATACTGGCTCAGGGAAATAAAGCAGCGAAGACCTGATATTGAGGTGGTGATGTTTACTGCATACGGGGATATTGAAACTGCGGTAAAAGCCACCCACGAAGGTGCTGCGGATTTTATTCTCAAACCATGGGAAAATGAAAAATTGCTGGCGACGTTGAAGTCAGCGCTGAAGCTCCGGAAATCAAAACTGACGGTTAATGATCTGCGGAAACGGGAGAAAGACCTGAAAACTGAACTGAACAGGGATGATCGAATGATTATTGGCGTTTCCCAAGTGATGCAGAATATACTTAACATGGTTAGAAAAGTTGCATGTACCGATGCCAATATTATGATTACCGGAGAAAATGGAACCGGAAAAGAGTTAATTGCCAAAGAGATACACCGATTATCGGAACGGCACAATGAATTGCTGGTTACCGTTGACCTCGGGGCGATGTCAGAAACTCTCTTTGAAAGTGAAATGTTCGGTCATATCAAAGGCTCGTTTACCGATGCTTACGACGACCGTACAGGCAAAATCATGCTTGCCAACAAGGGAACATTGTTGCTGGATGAAATAGGGAACCTTCCGTTACAGCTTCAATCAAAGTTGTTGAATGTATTACAAAACAGGGTGGTTATTCCCGTAGGATCCAATAAAGAATGTCCGGTTGATATACGACTGATAAGCACAACCAATAAAAATCTGTCCCAGATGATCAGGGAAGAAACCTTCAGGCAGGATCTTTTATACAGAATCAACACCATACCATTAGAAGTTCCGCCCTTACGGCAGCACATTGAAGACATTGATGTCCTGGCTCATTTTTTTGTCGGTAAATATTGTCAGAAATACAAGAAAAACTGCACGAATATTCATCCAAAAGTGATTGACAGACTGAAGAGCTATCCATGGCCAGGAAACATCAGAGAATTGCAACACACCATGGAAAGAGCGGTTATTTTATGTGAAAATGACACCATAACTTCATGTGATCTCAATTTGAACCTGCACCATCCTTTTCACGAAGAGGAAACACTAACGCTGGAAGAAATGGAAAAACGAATGATCGTAATGGAATTGAAAAAGAACAGTCAGAGCCTCAGTCTGGCTGCCCGAAACCTTGGAATTTCGCGTACCACACTCTACACAAAAATAAAAAAGTATGGGATATAAACGAATTACATTGACCACCATCGTCGCCACGATAATTATGGTAATATCTGCATTGGCAGCAGGCTATCTGAGTGCATACAATTTAGACCCATGGTATTTACTTTTTCTTCTGCCGGTGCCATTTGCGGCATTCTCTATCATCAACAATGTAAATCAATCGAACCGCCATATTGCATTTTTTTTTGATGCCATCAGAAACGACGATTCTTCCCTGAAATTTCCAACCACTATTCGCCAGAAATCACTTCGTCATTTATATCAAAGTCTCAATAGCTTGAATGATCGGATTAGTGAAATTAAAATGCAGAATACATACCTTGAAAAATACTATCAGGCCTTTATTCAGCATGCTACTACAGGGCTTATGGCTGTTAACCAAAATAATGAAGTGGAGGTTATGAACGAAAAAGCGTTTGAATATATTGGAATCCCTTCTTTTACGCCACTTCATCTGATTCCGCTGAGAAATCCCGAGCTTTTCAGCATCCTGTCAGAAGTTCATCCTGGCAAGGCATATACCTATAAACGCTTTACCGGCGAATCGCAGGTTAACCTCCTGATTCGTTCAAAAGAGATTCATTATTGTGGCAAGGTCTCTAAGTTGATATCCCTTCAGGACATCCGGCAGGAACTTGACGAAAAGGAGCTTGAATCATGGCAGAACCTGATCCGGGTGCTTACTCACGAGATAATGAACAGCATTGCTCCGATTGTTTCACTCACCGGTACGCTGCGAAAATTCTTCGTTGAAGAAGAAAAGCCTGTTCAATCTGACCGGGTTGACAGGGAGACCATCGAAAATGTGGTTCAGGGATTGGATATTATTGAAGAACGTGGCTCCGGACTGATGAATTTTGTGAGTAACTACCGGAAACTTACCCGGATACCTAAGCCGGAATTTACTTCATTTCAAATCCGCGAGTGGCTCGAGCACATCTGTATTCTTTTGCAAGAACAACTGCAAAACAGGCAGATAAATCTCGAACTTGAAATTGAGCCCAACGTAAAGGATTTGACTGGTGATAAAAAACTGTTAACGCAAGTCATGCTCAACATTCTAAACAATGCTATGGAAGCGCTGGATGAGATTCCGGAGAACCGTAAAATCAGGGTATCTGTAGAAACCTCAAAACAAAATCGTCCGATAATCCGTATCTCTAACAATGGTCCACCAATTTCTGAAGATACAACTGAGAAGATTTTTATTCCTTTCTTCACAACCAAAGAACATGGTTCGGGAATAGGGTTGACCTTGTCTCGTCAGATATTAAGACTTCACAGAGGGAATATTTATGTAGAATCAGGTGAGCTGTCCACAAGTTTTATACTTACATTGTAGTCTTGCTTAGTCTCATTTTTTGATAACTCTCTGCCTGGTTAAAGCCCTTAATATGTATCAAGTAATGTTGATTGCCTGTCGTTAGATTTATCTCAATTTTTAATCTATCGAATCAAACAAGCTGCAATATTTGTACTTATTCTATACAAATTTTACCAATAATTGTTTCATTGTCAATAAATAGCTTTGTTATATATATCCCCTTCGGTTTGTCCGCCAAATCAATACGAATGTTATTTTTGAATGTATTTGTTAGGATAACCTGACCTTTCAAATTGCTTATTTCAACAATCGTCGTTTTATCTGATAATGTATCTAACGATATGTTTATTAACCCACTTGTTGGATTGGGAAAAATTCTGGCACCCTGCTTCTCTATCTGATTAATTGCAGTTAATGGATTTACTTTAATTTTTAATATTGATGAAGCAGTTGCTCCTGCCGTATCTGTAGCTGTTACTCTGAAAAGCAAAGTTTGAACAATAGTTGGCACACCATCAAAGGTACGTGTTATGGTGTCAAAAGTCAACCATGCCGGTAAAGGGTTTCCATTGGCAAGTTTTGCACCGTAGGTTAGTGTATTGCTGCCATCATCATCAAAAAAAGTACTGTCGGAAATTGTATAATTGAATGACTGCCCAACGGTAACTGTCTGATCAGGGATTGAATTTTTTACATACGGTACAAAATTGGTATATTTCAGACTATCTATAAAATTTGATCTCACCCAATGAATATCTTTATTTGACCCAAAAGTCATATATTTACCATCAGGTGTAATATCTCCCGAAGTTTCATCATATTGTGTATTGATTTTATTTCCGAGATTTTTGGGATTCGTCCAAGTTCCGTCTATTTTCTTATATGCTATATAAATGTCATTTTGGCCATAACCTCCTGTTCGGATGGATTTAAGAATCATATAACTTTCATCGGGCGAAACATAAGGATCTCCCCATGTTTGAGAGCCAATGTAATTAATAGGATTGGGAAGAATAACTCTGGTTTGATAAACACCATTGGTGTATTGGCTTCGGCATATATATCCTGCACTGCTTGAAAAATATAATGAAGTGTCGCCAACTATACAAGGGTGATATTGATAGCTTTCAGAATTAGGAGGATTACCAAGGCTAATAGGATTACTCCAGATATTTCCCTGTTTACCGGAATAACTAATATCCGCTATACCTTGTGCATTAATAGCATTAGTCGCAAACATATATAAACGGTTGTTAGTAAAAGCAAAGAATGGTTCTCCAGTACCTCGTCCAACAGCGAATGGAATGGTATCAGGAGCTGTCCAATGATCATTTTCATACTCAGTAAACATAATAAAGGGCAACTTCGTTGGGTCTGGATAAAACTCAATATTAAAAAAAGCAGATTTCCCATCGGGTGAAAAAGTTATACAAGGCTCATTCCTACCAGGCAGCGAAATTAATCCGGGTGCAAAGATAATGGCAGAATCACCCGGAGGCGTTTGTCCAAAATACAAACTATCTGGGGGAATTGATTGTGAAAATACAGCATTACCAAACAGGAAAAGTACGACTAATGCTAGTGCTAAATTTTTCATGTTATAAAAGATTAAGATTAATAAAATTTTGCACAAAGCAAGCACGAAGAATTGCCATTATCGTCCTTTTACGTGTAAATGGACTATTTTTTTAAAAAAATACAGAAAGGCTTTTGTTATTCAATATGTTTTGACCGATATTCCTGCGGGGTCAAATTTGTATATAATTTAAACTGATTGTTAAAAGATGATTTTGAATTAAATCCAACTTCATAGAGAATTTCGAGTACCGTAAGTTTACTGTACTTCGAATCTGCCAGCATTTGCATACTTTCCTTAATACGATACTCAAGGATATAGCATTTAAAATTTTTATGGAAAGTTTCATTAATTACTTGTGAGAGTATCCTGGGATTTACAGAAAGTTCATTTGCAAGAGATTCTAGTGATATTTCGGGATTGAGGAAGGGTTTATTTGTTTGCATATAGGAATCCAGCTTTTGCAAATATTCTTTCTTTTCATGTTCTTTAAGCTTATTGTTTTTGTACTTCTCAACTATGTAATAAATATCAGGTTTTAACAATAGAAAGAACATAATTGTATTTACAAATAAAAAAGCAATAAGAGCATATATGCTTGCTGTATATGCACACCACCAAGGTTTTCTTATGATCATATAAATTGCGAAAGAATTCAAATTTACAATCCAAATAACAATAAATCCTAATAATAGAAATTGAAGCCAGGTATTATGGGAAGAAATTTTAATACGCTTATAAAAACCCCGAAAACTAATATTCATTGATTTCATGCTCAATACAGATAGCACAATATATATAAAGCTGTGCGCCAGAATTAATATAGTGTCATATAGGTCTAATATAGATCCCCATATAATAAAATTATTATTATAATTTTTATAGAAAATCATCAGGAATAAAAGAACTCCTATAAATGGCAAAAGATGAAATAAGCTGCGATAATTGATGATATTTTTTCGTTTCAAAAATGAATTGACATAGAAGTATATTAATGGTCCGACCAGAAAAGAAGTTTGTCGTACAAAAAAAATAGATTTATGCCAATCTAAAAAATATTGAAAAGCGTAATTGCTTGTTACAAACGAATAGATAATTTGAAGGTTAAAAATCAACAAGAGTATTGCTAATATTTTGTTTTCATTGCTAAAACCCTTTTTAGTAACGAAGAAGAATAACGATAATATTATTGTCAGAAAAACACTGATAAGTGTTATTATGGTAAAAAAATTCAAAATCATAATTTATTCAAGTTAGTAAAATTTTCTACCGAAGCACTTTTGCTTTATTGCCAATATAATAGCATTTTATCCATCATTTACATTTGCAAATATAAATAGAAAGAGAAAAAAGTCAGTAAATTATTGAAAAATAGTCCAAAATTGGAAGAGAAAATGATAAATAAAACTGAATTAGATTATACCATTTTACTATCAGGGTCTTCTTTAGCGATGTTTGCTACTGCATATCAACTTAAATTACTGCTTCTATCTACAAGGCTAAATATTTAGCGGAATTTCATTCCCAATCCTATTATTATTTGGTTACTCTTTATGGAATTTAAAAATAAAAACTAAAATTGTTGGTTAATGGAATTTGAACACCTTAGGAATGGTAATGCTTTCCTGATGGCATCACGACCTTAGCTGGCAAAACGAAAACCTTTGCTTTAAACACAAAAACCTTTGTTTGCAACCTAAAAACCTTTGTTTGCGACCTGAAAACCTTTGCTCGCCATTCGCTAAGTTTTGTTTGCTGCTCGCTAACCTTAGTTAGCGACACGAAAACCTTTGTTTGCGACCCTCCGGGGGCTTCTGAAGTGTTTTACACTTTATATAGCGTGTTTTCCGGCAGGCTTTGTAAGATTTTCAGCGCTTATAGCGAGTTTTTCAGCAGTCATAGTAAGATCAACAGCGCGCATGAAGTGTTTTTCGGCGAATATATTGACTTTTTAGCGCTTGTGAACCATTTTCCACCCTTTACAGCATGTTTTTAGAGCATACTTTGCATTTTACTATAGATGCTAAGTGTTTTCACTGGCTATCTGCAAACTTTGTCTGCGTTCCCAATAACTTTACAATAATACAAAGAACCCAAAATTATTTCCCCTGCAAACTTTACAGTGGATATTTTTAACATACGGGCTTACTTTTTTTGTAGCCCTATAAAATATGTAACGCTTTTTTTATTTTCAAATTCAAATATAATAATTTTTTTAAAACAAAACTTTAATACACTCTCTTTTCCCATAATTTTAACAGATACTCCCACTCTAAACTTTAGAAAATTTTTAAATTTTGCTTTCTTATTTCTTAGTTTTTAAATTCTGCTTCCCGCAGCATTTTCAAATCACCAAATTAACTAATTAACTAATTAGCTAATTAGCTAATTAAAAACTCCCCGTCAGGCTGAATTTGCAATTTCTGCTCCGAACCTTAGAAAATTTGTAATTACCTGCTTTCATGTTTTATTTTACGAGATAAACCTGTCAGGTTTCCGAAAATGCATTCACTATACCATGGGTTATGAACAGCCATTTACTTTTTTATATCCATATTCATAAATTTCTAATTTTCCGTCGTCGTTAAATCCTAATCTAATCCACCCAATATACCATCCATTTTCATCCAGAAACTTATACACTATAAACTTATTTTCCACATTGTGCCAGTTCCCACTGTAATATGATGTGTCATTAAACTCCCATGTAGTATCATTTATTTGAACAGGAACAGAACTGTAATAATCATATGACAATGTAAATGGCTCATAGTCACCCCCTAAATTATCATAAATATCATTACAACTTACCAAATCGTTTTCATTGCATACCTTTATCCCAGATGAACCAAGAAGATAATAAAAATTTGAGTTAATGTGAGCCAAATAGGTTCCATGATAACCGTAAAAATTTCCAACATCGGCAACATATTTAAACTCTATATCATTTATTGAGTCACCATTAATATCTAATTCATACTTATAACCCGTAGCATTTGATGGAAAAATAATGTTGGGATCAAAATCTTGGTAAAAATCTGTAGAATTAGTCTCTCCAACTTTCATGGTTGTGTTTTCTTTTTGTTCTTTCTTACATCCAATCATAATCATGACGATTAGAATAATACATAGAATAGTACTTGTCTTTTTCATTTTGTATAGCTTTTTTGTTTTGGTTGTTATGTGCGTATATATTTCTGTAGTCTTGCTGTTTTCGTGTCTTAATGATTCCCGTATAAATCTCAAATCCCGCTCAGCCGGGACAGCTATGTTCCGAGCGGAATTGCAAATTCCTCTCAGCAGGGTGGTTCGTTGTTTTTGATTTTGTCGTTTCGCTTTTCATTTTTTTCGTTGTGTTCTGCCCCTCCTTTTGCCGTTTTTTCATCCGAAAATAATTTGTTATTAATATGCCGGATGGAGCTCGCATGTTATTATTTTCATGCAGGTTTGTGTTTTTATATAAACATGCTCGGTTCATTAGTCATTTTCTTCGTAGTAATATGAGTAGTCAATCCCTTTCATAAACATTTCGCGGTCGTTTATTTTGGTGGTGAACGCTTTATCCAAAAGTGATTTCAGAACACCACTTTGGGTTGGACTTAGCATCATTGCATTCATGTAATCTCGCTTGCTTATTTTACTCCAATCTACGCATTTTTTGAGGCGTTTTTTTAGTATCAAATCCAACCATATTCGGGCGCTTCTGCCATTGCCTTCCATAAAAGGGTGTGCAATGTTCATTTCTACGTATTTGTTTACGATTTCGTCGAATGTAGTTTCGGGCATTGCTTCTATTTGCTTTAATGTGTCGCCTAAAAAGTGTGATACGGCAAATTGGAAACCACCTTTTGAAATATTTTTTTGTCTGATTTGTCCCGCAAAATCATACAATCCGCCAAACAAATAAGCGTGTATTTGTTGCAACCCTTTGGTTGTACCAACTTCTATGCTGTTGATAAAAGAACTTTCAAACAGTGCATACGCTTTTGTTTTGCTTTTTCCGTCTATGCTTTCATCACTGTATGTAAACCAGTCAATAAACCGGTTTGCCTTTTTACCCGGAAATTCTTTGCCTAAGGCAACAATACCGTTATAATCCAACACATCGGCTAAGCGCTTTTTACCGTCCGGGGCAAGGAATTTCAACTGGGTAGTGGCACTAACCACTTGGCTGCTTTCTTTCTTAAACTTCGCTTTAAGATATTTCCAATAGTTGCGGGTTTTGGTGTAGTTGTCCTGGTCGGTGAGCACGGCAACAATATCCAATACACTAAACCACCACCTGGCGTTTTGCTCGTCCCAAACGGCCCGCACTTCGCGATCGTCAAAAAAACGTATGGATATTTTTGTATTACTCATAATTTAAATGTTATCTATTCTGTCACTCTAAGATTTTCTGTCCAAAGTTTATGATAATTTTTATCTTGTAGTTGAGTTGGCATATTTTTATTTTAATATAATAGCGGAATTACAAATTCCGCTCAGCCGGGACAAAGCTCCAAGTTTGCATGTCAGCCCACTTGGCGCAAAACCATTGTGTGTGCCTTGCTAATTGCTCCACATCTTAACGCTGTTATCGGCTTTTATTCTTTCTTCAATAAGTTTCTATAATAGATTTCGTCCTCTGTTTCTATTATTTTATTTTTTATTGTTCTTGTTTTTTCTTTCAAATCAGTATTTGAACTTTCAATACTTTTCACCTTATTTCTCGCTTCATTTATTTTATTCTTTCTTTCATCTGTTAACTGGTCAATAATCCTTTCCTTGTCTTTTACTAATTTCTCAATTGCCTCTTGTGCTTTTTTAATATTTTTTACTCTAATATCTGAGAAAAAGTTGTTAAAGATGGAATAAGATTTAAGAGGAGAACCTTCTAATTCAGGATATTTTCTATTTAGATTTTCAATTTTTAAACTAATCTTACGTGTGGATATTTCTATATTGATTTTTAAACTTTCTCCAATTAATTCTGGAAATTGTTTTTTTACTGAAAAAATAATTTTATCATTATGGGCAATTTCATTTTTGACAGTGTTAAGATTAAATATATGCTCATTTTTGATTTCATTTATTTTTTGAATATCATCAGTAGTAAATTTTGGATTCTTTAATATTTCAGGTAGGTAATTAGAGTAATTTCCTAAGGGTGCAGAAATAAAAATGCTTTCTATTGCTCTTGTAATTCCAACATAACAAACCCTTCTTTCCTCCTCTTGTTCATTTAAACCTATTATTTTTCCATTGTGTGCTAAATTGAAGAAAACAACATTCTTAAATTCATTTCCTTTTGTTTTGTGTATAGTTGAAATTAAAATTTCATTTTGTATATCATTTGCTTCAAGTTCAGGAATTGGATTAGCATTAGGATTAGTAATTTGGTTATGTATGAATTCGTAAAAAGAATTAATGTTATCAAAAGTCTTTGTAACTGACAGAATAACTTCAATAATAATATCATCTGATGCTACATCAACATCTTTATTTATGTTGGCAACATTTTCATAGTATTCTTTTAAATCAAATTCTTGTATAATAGAATTTAAAATATCGTGTGGGGATTTTGTAGTTTGAGCATAGTTTCGTAAATTAATAATCTGGTTAATAAATTCTTGTATCCTATCAATTTTCAATGCTTCTAAATTGAAATTATTTTGGTTACAAACATCTATCAAGTTCTGAAATGAATTCCAATCGTTTGCAATTTCAATAATATTATTATTAAGGTATTTATTTGGTCTTTTTAGGATACGTTTAAAATCGTCAGGAGTTGCATCTGTTGGATGCAGAATTACTGAAAGATATGAGTAAATATCTCTACCTGGATTTTTTCTGAACAATTTCTGGCTATTTATTGGTGAATGTGGAATTTTTTCAATATCTAAAACAAAGGCAATAGGATATTGAAATTCATAATATCTAAATAAAATAGTAAAATCATTCCAATTGCAATTTTTTTCTTCTTTTAATTGTTTTATCCAATTAACTGCATTTACGGCTTGATTATATAAATTGTCCGCCAATGAAACCTTAAATTCACCAGTCGGATTTTCTACATATGCATTTATATTTTTATCTACTCTTTGGCTATTATGTTTTATAAGCCACGATGAATGCTTTACGATTTTTTTTGCTGAACGATAATTAGTTGAAAGAGTAAAATCCTTTGTAAAAGCATATCTTTTAGGAAAATTAACAATATGTTCAATTCTTGCGCCCGTAAATCCATAAATCATTTGGTCATCATCTCCAACAATAAAAAGATTATTAGTTGGCAATGCAAGTACCTGCATCAAAAGAATTTGTGCTTGGTTTAAATCTTGAAATTCATCAATTAATATGTAATTAAATTGACTTTGAAGTCTTTGACGAAGAACATTATCCTCAAGAATTGTTCTCAAAGCAAGATATATCATATCGTCAAAGTTGAAAAAATTATGAGAAAACTGAAGATTTAAATACTGTTTGAAATACGGTTCAAAAACAATTTCTCCATTTTTTAATTCAACTGTAAAGTTTTCAATTGGGGGTAACTCTAATTTTGACCGTCTTAATGCTTCTAAAAATTTATCAACTGTTTCATTTTTCAACCAATAATCAATGTCAGGTATTCTATCAACCACGTTCCTCATTAAATTTCTGGTTTCTATGGCTTCATTATTTCCATTAAAATTCCAATGTAAAGTATCTTTGATGATTTCGTAACCAAAAGAATGGAAGGTTTTAATAACAACACCTTCATCAGAGAGTGTTTTAGCTGTTATAATACCTTTTTGACTAACTCTATCAATCATCTCTTGGGCTGCTCTTTTATTAAAAGCAAGTGCCAAAATTTGATTTGGATTTACCCCATTATTTACTATGTGAACAATTCTATTTATAAGAGTTTTTGTCTTACCAGAACCTGCTGGAGCAAGAACTCTTATTGGACCTGTAATTTCATTTATTGCATTTAATTGGCTATCATCTAAGTCTTTATCTAAATCGTAGATTGTTTTTCTTAAGTTATTTGTTAACTCTTGTGTCACTTTTTGTAAACAAGAATTAGCATCGTGAAATAATTCGCTACCTGAAAACCTAAAAATTGGTAGACCGAACTTTGCTAACACCTTATCTCTTTCTTTGTCTAAATTTGGATTATGGTAATCTCTTCCATCACATTCTACAATAGCTTTTTTGCCGTGATGGTTTACTACAAAGTCGACAAAATAATTTTCAATATGTACTTGAGATTTATAATCAATTTTGTTTATTTCACACTGTTCTTTAAAAATTCTTTCAATTGGGGTGTAAAACTCCTTGTCTAAATCATTTGACATATTTGGAGATATAAATGTGAAATTTACTATCTCAAGTAAATTAACAAGTTGTTCAATCAATAAATAATTAACTACCCTTTCATAGTTTTTATGAACAAAATCTCCATTAATTTTTAAAATATACTCTGATTTCGGCAATTTACTTAAGAATATGATAGGAATATTCAAGTAATAGGAAGCATAAATTAATTTATTTATGAGAAAGTCTATATTTTCCGTTAGTTCGTTAATAGAAACATCTTGATAAATTATTAAAATCTCATAGTTTTTTAGTTCAAAGCTAATTTGAAAAGTGTCGTCTATCTCAGATGTTTTAATGAACTTATATTTGATATCTTTTTCATCATTCTCTCTTATAAAGTCATTCAGAATATCTTTAGGACAGTCATAAATTGTAATCCCTCGACCTTTCGCTTTGTGGTAATTAAATCTTTTATAGTATTCTTCAAATTTCATTTATAGTCTGAATTTTCTTGTTCTGTAATTGCAGATAATGAGTTTATAACCACCATTATAGCAGTTATTTCTTATTTAGTTATTAATTAACAAGCTGATAAACATTAACAAATCCTTTTTCATTGGATTTTAAGTTCTATTCATCTCCTTCGAAAAATAGTCAATAAAACCCCTTCCTTCACCCTTCCTTTTGGGAAGGGCAGGGGATGGGTTTATTCCTTTTCCAGTTCCACCTTCAGTAAATACATTTCACCGGCAGTCAGCTCAATGGTACGTGATTGCGGAAGGTAACCGCTCTTTTTAATCTTAACTTCATAGCCGCCTTCCATCAGGTTTTTCAGGTAAAAATTGCCCTTGGCGGCGGTTTTCTTCGTAATTTTTTCGCCGGTGGCCGTATTGGTAATTTCAAACACTACGTTGGCTATGGGGATACCCCTGCCTTTTTCCGTTGCATTGGCTTTCAGCGCCATTGTCCGAATTGCGGTTTTAATCACCTTTCGGGCATCCCAATAATCGTTATAGGTTTGCGGGTCGGTGTCGTGTATCACTTCTGTCAGAGCATCCATCTTTACCAGGTTGCCGTCGCATTTGTCGAAAAGGTTGCTGATTTGCGACGTTGCATCCTTTTTTTCGATCTGTCCTTCGCGTGGCATGGGGATCAGTTCATCATACGTGGCAAGCAAAGCCGATAGCTTGCTGATGTCATCTGCCGATATTCCGTAAGGTTCCAGTTCTTTTTGAATAGGGGTAATTTTTTCAATAATCAATCGGGCAATACTGCACAGCGTGGTATCGGGCGCGCGTCTCAGTTCGGTAAGGGTGTAGCGAAGGGCTTCCTGCAGAGGCAGATTAAGGGTGATTACGGCATAAGCAATGCCTTTGCGCGAAACGGAGTTCAGTTTTACAGCAAGGCTTTGTTTTGCCTGCGTTTTGGATTGGGCTATCCCTTTCTTGCTTTCTACCTGCTCGGGACGGATTTCGGCTATCCTCCCGGCATCCGATTTAAACAAGTCAAAAATAGCCATGAAACCGGGAATATGTTCCAGTTTTTGCATGTTTGCATTAATCCATTGGATAAGTACAAGAAACATGCTAAGCTTACTTTCTTTAGTAATATCCATAAAATAAAAGTTAAAAAGTTAATAATAAATAGTTTATTAAAAGTCGCTATAAATTTACAATAATTTTTTTATACAAGTTTTTATTTTGATAAAAAATTTTTTAAAATGTCTTATCCTAAAAAAAGTTGATAATATTTAAATAAATCCTGAATGGGGTTGACTATTTTTCCATTTTTTTTGTCAATCCACAAAACGCCAACGATTATAAGCTGTTTGCCTGGCATAGATAATTGTTTATATCCAAACTTAAATTGCTTATAATTTATCTAAAGATGTTTGGCTTTCATCCTAAGATGTTCAGGTTTCATCCTAAGATGTTTGGCTTTCATCCTTTAATACTTGGCTTTCATCCATTGATGTTTGACATTCATCCTTTAATACTTGGCTTCCATCCTTTAATACTTGGCTTTCATCTATTGATGTTTGATATTCATCCTTTAATACTTGGCTTTCATCCATTGATGTTTGATATTCATATGTTATTGTTTGCATTTTATATATTGATGTAATGATAAACATCAATAATGTTTCAACCTTCATATACTAATGTAACAGGTTTTATCATTAATGTAACATAAGTCATATACAATTTCTCTCGTTTCATATGTCAGTTTTATGAGCCTACCGGCAGTTGGGTTTGCGATGCCTAACCTACATGCCGGTTACTGAGTAAACTTTTTATATAGCTAAGTAAGTTTTTTGTTTAAAGAGATAATATCTTTTATGGAAATTCATTAAAAAAGCTTTATTTGGAGGCTATTTTAAAATGGGCAATTAAAAAAATATGAGAGGGATTGATATACCTACACTCAAAAGTTGTACTTTTATAAAAATTTATAAATCCTTAAAAATTGAAAAGATGAATACTGTTTATTTTTTAATCGCCATCGTGGTTTTCTTGTTTTTTACAGGAATACGAATTGTACGCCCTACCCATCGTGGTTTAATTGAACGACTTGGTAAATATAATCGTTTTGCCGATCCCGGATTTCACTGGATAATCCCCATTATTGAGCACATGTTTTCGGTAAATACTACCGAACAAATGGTAGATGCCGAACCCCAGGAAATAATAACCAACGATAATCTGAACGCCCGTGTGGATGCACAGGTTTATTTTAAAGTAAAAGATGATGAAATAAGTGTAAAATCTTCGCAATATAACGTTAATAATTATAAATGGCAAATTGTTAACCTGGCACGTACTACTTTACGTAATATTATTGGCACGCTTACGCTAAAATCTGCCAACAGCGAACGTGGAAAAATCAATTCGGAGTTGCACAACACTCTTTGCCACGAAACACAAACCTGGGGTATCGAGATAGTTCGTACCGAACTCAAGGAAATTGACCCGCCCAAAGATGTTCAGGAAACGATGAATAAAGTAGTAAAAGCCGAAAACGAAAAAATTGCCGCCATTGACTATGCCACTGCGCGCGAAACCGTTGCCGACGGTGAAAAACGTGCCAAGATTAAGGAATTTGAAGGTATCAAACAATCGAAAATATTGCAAGCCGAAGGCGAAGCAGAAGCTATTCGTTTGGTAAACGAGGCTGCCGAAAAATATTTCATCGGGAATGCCCAGTTACTCCGCAAATTGCAGACTCTTGAAGTTTCGCTTTCAAATAATGCTAAAATAGTTATCCCCACAGGTAGCGAACTGGTTAATATCATTGGCGACATGGCGGGAGTAATACCTTTGCGTGCCAAGCCAAAAGATAATCCAAACGTTTAATCAACCAAGGATTTTAAAACCTTGAGGGTTTTCCTCGCCTACGGCGAAATGTAACATATTGAAATGGTTTGCAACTTTTAACCCAAACTCAGGTTATTAATAAAAAAAACTGCCCTTTTAGAGGAGCAGCTTTTCAAACAACTATGAATTAACAAAATTTACTTCTTTGTTTTCTTTTTTGCTACAGCTTTTTTCTTGGGAGTAGCTTTTTTAGCCATCATATCCTTTACAGCAGCCTGTGCAGCGGCAAGGCGTGCAATAGGAACACGGAAAGGAGAGCAACTTACATAGGATAATCCCAGTTTATGGCAGAATTCAACGGATGTTGGTTCGCCACCATGCTCGCCACAGATACCTAACTTAATATTCGGGCGTGTAGCACGGCCACGTTCGCAGGCAATCTTCATCAGTTCACCAACGGTGCTCTGGTCAATCTGCTGGAATGGATCCACCGGTAATATTTTTGTATCTGTATAATGTTGCAGGAAGCTCGATGCGTCATCACGACTGAAACCAAAGGTCATCTGGGTAAGGTCGTTGGTGCCGAATGAGAAGAATTGTGCATATTTTGCCATTTTATCGGCAGCCAATGCAGCACGCGGAATCTCAATCATGGTTCCTACCATATGAGGTATTTCTTTCAGTTTGAATTTAGCACAAACTTCAGCATATACCTTTTTGATGATTTCATACTGGTGAGCTAATTCTGTTTCTACGCAGGTTACCGGAATCATGATTTCGGGGAAAGGATTTTTCTTTTCCTTGATAAGTTCTGCAGCGGATTCAAAGATAGCACGTACCTGTGTTTCGGTGATTTCAGGGAAAGTGATACCCAAGCGAACGCCACGGTGTCCCATCATTGGGTTAACTTCATGCAGCTTGTCGGCACGTTCGGTAAATTCTACCAATCCAATTCCGAGGTTTTTGCAGAGTTTTTCCTGTTCTTCTTTTTGTGTTGGTACAAATTCATGCAAAGGTGGGTCGAGTGTACGGAAAGTTACCGGCAATCTATCCATGGCTTCCAGAGTACCTTTTATATCTTTTTTCATGTAAGGGAACAGTTCAGCTAATGCAGCACGACGTTCTTCTTCATTCTTGCTGATGATCATCTTACGCAAGAGGAATAAAGGAGCTTCGGAACCTTTTCCGTAGAACATATGTTCTGTACGGAAAAGTCCGATACCTTCGGCTCCAAATTCACGTGCTTTCTGGGCATCTGCCGGATTGTCGGAATTGGTACGGACTTTTAGTTTGCGGTATTTGTCCACAATGGTCATAAACTTCAGCAGGTCTTCGTTTTCTGTTGCGCTTATAGTAGCAAGCTCTCCTTTATATACTTTACCTTTTGTTCCGTTAAGCGAAATCCAATCACCTTCTTTCAGCTTTTCGCCTTTGATGTTAACGGTGCGGGTAGTGAAATCTATCTTAATGTCGGCAGCACCTACTATGCAGCATTTTCCCCATCCACGGGCAACCAATGCAGCGTGTGATGTCATACCACCACGGGCGGTTAAAACAGCCTGTGCAGCACGCATACCTTCGATATCTTCAGGATTGGTTTCTTCGCGAACCAGGATAACTTTTACTTTCGGGTCTTTCTTTACAGCTTCCACTGCATCGGCAGCAGTCAGCACTATTTTACCCATTGCTCCTCCGGGACCTGCTGGTAAACCTTTGCATAATACTTCTGCTTTTGTTTCTGCTTTTGGGTCTAACAGAGGGAATAAAAGTTCTTCCATCTGCGATGGAGCAACTCTAAGGATAGCTGTTTTTTCGTCAATAAGTTTTTCTTTCAACATATCCAATGCCATCTTCACAGCGGCGGTGCCGTTACGTTTTCCAACACGGCATTGCAGCATATACAGTTTTTGATCCTGTATGGTGAATTCAATATCAAGCATATCATGATAATGCTTTTCCAACTTTTTCTGAACAGCATCTAATTCTTTGTAAACTTTTGGCATTGCTTTTTCCAGCGATACCAGATGAATGGTATGTTCCGATTTTCCTACTTCATTAATTGGGTTTGGTGTACGGATACCGGCTACTACGTCTTCGCCTTGTGCATTTGCAAGCCATTCTCCATAGAAATATTTGTCGCCGGTGGCAGGGTTACGGGTAAAAGCAACACCTGTAGCAGATGTATCGCCCATATTTCCGAATACCATGCTCTGAATGTTTACGGCAGTGCCCCAGTTGTCAGGGATAGCTTCAATTTTGCGGTAAGCAATGGCACGTTTACCCATCCAACTCTGGAACACGGCACCTACAGCGCCCCATAATTGTTCCATTGCGTTTTCGGGAAAGGGCTTGCCCAAAACTTCTTTTACTTTCTTTTTGTATATTTCGATAAGTTCTTTCAAGTCGTCGGCAGTAAGGTCGGTATCTGATTTTGCACCGCGGGCTTTTTTCATTTTTTCCAATTCATGTTCTAACTGAACGCGGACACCTTTTCCTTCGGCAGGTTCAATACCTGCTGCTTTTTCCATTACTACATCGCTGTACATCTGAATCAAACGACGTTGGCTATCGTAAACAAAACGGGGATTCCCTGTTTTTTTAATTAAGCCTTCCCGGGTTTCATTGTTTAACCCTACGTTTAATACAGTTTCCATCATACCAGGCATGGAACTGCGTGCACCCGAACGAACAGACACAAGCAAAGGGTTTTTCTTGTCGCCAAATTTGGCGCCCATTTCAGCTTCGGTATGTGCCAAAGCTTCCATTACCTGGTGGTCAAGTTCTTTGGGGTATTTCTTGTCGTTTTCGTAGTATGCAGTGCAAACTTCGGTAGTGATGGTAAAACCTGCAGGTACCGGTAAACCAATGTTTACCATTTCGGCAAGGTTGGCACCTTTACCGCCCAATAAGTTTTTCATGTCGGCTTGTCCGTCGGCTTTTTTGCCTCCAAAAAAATAAACATACTTTATTTCTTTTTCTTTTGCCATTGAATATTCTCCTTTTTAATTAATTGTTTGCTAAAGAGTTTCGATTAAAAACGTGCGTACACGCCAAAAATTTTGCAAATGTATAAAAATTAATGTTTTTGTACTTTATATACCTGTGATTTTTTTCGGAAAAGCTGGACTAATAACAGAATTTACCGGTATTTGTATCGGATTCGGAAATGAACAATCCCGTTGTTAAAAGAACATTGTATATTTACAGGCGTATAATACAACCAATTCTTAATTGGAGTATTGAATTCAGAAATCGTATAAAATCGTATTTTTGGAGCAAATTTATTTTTCAGGCATCACAGGTACTTAAAATCAATAATTATGAATGAAATAATACAAAAAATACAGGAAGCTGCAAAGAAATACGAGAAATACACTGCCGGAAACTTGTCGAAATTAGTGAAGATCAAGTCTACCAGCATGCACGAAAAAGAAGTACAACTGGAACTGAAACGGCAAATGGAAGATGCCGGTTTTGATGAAGTACGCATTGACGGACTTGGTAATGTCATCGGCAGAATTGGCAACGGGAAACGAATACTTGCCATTGACGGACATATGGATACGGTGGACGTTGGAAATATTGCAAACTGGACATTCGATCCTTTTTGTGGGGATATAAAATGCGGATTTGTACACGGACGGGGAACCGTTGACCAGGAAGGCGGTGTAGCTGCAGCCGTTACCAGTGGACGTATTCTGAAAGAACTGGGTTTTGACAAAGACATGACTTTTTACGTTGTGGGCAGTGTGATGGAAGAAGACTGCGACGGACTTTGTTGGAAATACTTAGTGGAAGAAGAAAAGCTGCAACCTGAGGTTGTCATCAGCACGGAACCCACCAACCTGAATATCTATCGCGGGCAACGCGGGAGGATGGAGATGGCAGTAAAGTTTAAAGGGATTAGTTGCCACGGAAGTGCCCCCGAAAGGGGAAAAAATGCAATTTACATGGCTGCACGTGCCGCTCTTGAAATAGAAAAACTGAATGAACGCTTGCCGGTGGATGAATTTCTTGGAAAAGGAAGCGTTACCATCTCGGAAATTAAATCTGGTAGTCCATCTCTTTGTGCTGTTGCCGATTATGCCCAGTTTCACCTCGACCGCCGCCTTACCTGGGGCGAAACCAAAGAATCTGCCCTGGCAGAAATCCGGGAGATCATCAAAGATATGGATGCTACGGTGGAGGTTCTTCACTATGAAGAAACGGCATATACCGGCATGCGTTACGGAATGGAGAAGTATTATCCCACATGGAAAATTCCGGCAGACCATTATTCCGTTCGAACCGGCGTGAAAGCTTTTCGCAAGCTGTTTAACAAAGAACCGGTAGTGGATAAATGGACTTTTTCTACCAATGGTGTAACCATCAACGGCTATTATGGCATTCCAGTAGTAGGTTTCGGACCTGGCAACGAAGTATTTGCCCATGCACCCAACGAAAAAGTTCCCGTAAGCGACCTGGTAGATGCTTCTGCCTTTTACGCTGCCTTTGCGTGGCTTTTTTGAAGAAAAACTGATTAATTTTAATATTTTTACGTAATGATCATGGATTTTAAGAAAATAACAGAACAAATTGCTGCTCTGAAAACAAATTTATACCAAAAAGATTTCCTGCTTACCTGGGATAAAACACCTGAAGAACTAATGATGGTAATGCTTGTAGCAGAAGCACTACGAAGTCTTCGTAATCAGAATATTTCAACCCGGTGTTTCGATTCGGGACTTGGTATTTCCAACTTCCGCGATAACTCTACCCGTACCCGTTTTTCGTTTGCTTCTGCCTGTAACCTGCTTGGATTGGAAGTGCAGGATCTTGACGAAGGGACATCCCAGATTGCCCACGGCGAAACTGTTCGCGAAACGGCAAACATGATCTCTTTTCTTACTGAAATCATCGGAATACGCGACGATATGTTTCTTGGAGAAGGCCACAAGTATATGTCAGAGGTAGGCGAAGCCCTTGAAGACGGTTACAAACATGGCGTTTTGCCGCAACGGCCCGGTATAGTGAACCTGCAATGCGATATTGACCATCCGACACAAAGTATGGCCGACCTTCTTCACCTCGTAAATTACTTTGGCGGAATTGAAAATCTGAAGGGAAAGAAAATTGCCATGACGTGGGCTTATTCTCCCAGCTACGGAAAACCTCTTTCGGTGCCGCAGGGCATCATCGGGTTGATGACACGCTTTGGTATGCAGGTGAAACTGGCATACCCGGAAGGATATTCGCTGATTCCGGAAGTGGTGGAACTTGCCGGGAAAAATGCAAAGGCTTCGGGCGGAAGTTTTCATGTGATGAATAGCATGGAAGAAGCTTTTACAAATGCCGATATTGTTTACCCGAAGAGTTGGGCTCCCTTCTCGGTGATGGAACGCCGCACTGCATTGCTGAAAAATAACGACAGGGACGGGCTAAAGGCTTTAGAACAAGAATGCCTTGCCAATAATGCACGTTTTAAACATTGGGAATGCAATGATGAAAAGATGAAGATTACACGGGATGGCAAGGCATTGTATATGCACTGCCTGCCTGCCGATATTTCCGGTGTGTCGTGCCGCGAAGGGGAAGTGGCAGCCAACGTATTTGAACGTTATCGTATAGAAACCTACAAGGAAGCCGGTTATAAACCTTATATCATAGCCGCCATGATGCTTACAAACCGTTTTGCCAACCCTGCTGCCATGCTGAATAGTATGTTGGAAAGAGGAAACAGGAGAGCGGGACTTTAGGAAGTTTCAGTTTTTTAAAACTTTTCACCTGTATTTTATGGGTTTGGTATTTCATTTGTTTAATTGATCTCCGATAATAATTAATAGTGCAGATTAACGTTACTTTTTAATATTAATAATAAAAAATAGCTAATATGATGAAAAAGAGAACACGTATTTTATTATTTATTGCCCTGATGTTCGTTGTGCCATTTTATGGCAAAGCACAAGAAGTTAAAAAAGGGAATATGAATTTAGGGATTGCAATAGGTCCAGCCACTAATTTCTATGACTATTCCTCGGGTATGAGACCAGGTGTTTATGGCTATTTTGAACAGGGTTTCTGGGAAGTAGGACCTGGAACCATTGCTCTGGGAGCAGAAGCTGGTTTCTCGTTCCTGCATCATGATGGCGATGATTTTAATTACAATTGGACTAACTTCTTTTTGCTTGCACGCGGAGCATATCATTATTACATCAAAGTTGCACATTTAGATGTATATGCAGGTTTTACTACCGGTCCCCGCTTTACCGCTTTTTCTGACAATTATGATCATAGCAACCATGGGGATTCGCCGGATTATGACGCTGTTAATTTTCATTTTGGAGGGTTTACCGGTGCCGCTTACCAGTTTAATAACAAACTTACAGGATTTATAGAATGTGGACACGACATTACGACTGTTTCTGCCGGGTTACGGTTTAAGTTGTACTAATCTTTTCTTTTAAAAAATAGCATCTTCTATAGATTTCATAAAGGCAGCTGGAGCGATCTATCCCCATAAATTATCGAGATGTAATTCTGTAAAAAGAATCAGAAATATAATTCTGGAGAATGTGTTTTTTTTGCAAAGCAGATAGGGAAACACCATTGTACGATCCGTAGTGGTTAACCATAACCATTTGTCCGGGAAAATATTAAAGCATTTTGTTTAATAAATCATAAAACTCTGTTTTTACTATGGGTTTTGAGATATAGCCATCGCAACCAGCCTGTTTACATTTTTCTATTTCGTCGGGCATGGCATAAGCGGTTTGCGCAATTATTTTCAATGCAGGTTGTATTTTCTTTATTGCTGAAGTGGCTTCGTAACCATTCATGCCGGGCATACGAATGTCCATCAAAACAATGTCAATTTTAGGTTCGCTGACAACAATTCTAACGGCTTCATCTCCATCTTTTGCCCATAAAAGTTGTGCCTTGGTTTTTTTAAGCATTGCTTCTATCAGGTAATAATTCGATTCTATGTCTTCTGCAATGAGAATGGTCGTATTTTTTAAATTTGGCAAACCTGTTTCTATAGTATTTTCATTTAAAGGTGTTGCATTTATATCTACAACACCGGGAAGCTGAAAGTAAAAGGAAGAGCCTTTTCCTTCCTCAGAATCTACCCATAGTGAGCCTCCTAACAAATCGGAAATTTCTTTGCAGATTGCCAGCCCCAACCCTATTCCGCCATGTTTGCGTGTATGGGTATCGTCCACCTGGCGGAAACGTTCGAAAATCAGATCTGTTTTATCTGATGGAATTCCAATTCCTGTATCCTGAACAAAGAAAGTTATATCTTTTTCGGAAAAGAAGTATCCAAACTCAATTTTTCCCTTTTCAGTAAACTTAACAGCATTATTCAACAGATTGGTAAGCATTTGAATTAACTTGGTTTTATCTGTAAGGATAGCTGTGGAAGTGGTATTGGGTTCGGGCTCGAATAAAACGGATATATGTTCTTTTTTTTCGTTGTTAATTTCGGCTTCAACAAATGATTTCAATTCCAAAAAAACGTCATAAACAGAAAAACTTTCCGGCCTTATTTTCAGTTCTTTTGTCTGAAGCATGGAAATATTAAAAATGGATTCAATGATACTAAGCAGGTGATTGCCACTTTTGTTTATTAATTTTGCCATTTCAAGTATTTCGTCGAGGGGCAAACTGTCATCAATCAAACTGCTGAAGCCAATAACCGCATTTAATGGAGTTCGCAGTTCATGGCTCATGGCAGCAAGGAATGCCGACTTTAGGCGGTCGCTTTCTTCGGCTTTTTCTTTGGCTAATATGAGTTCTGCTTCTTTTTTCTTTAGTTCAGTAATATTGGTAAAGGTGCCAATGATGCCCGCAACTTCATCCTTTTCGTTATAAAAAACGGCTTTGTCATAAATTACCTGATATTCTTTCTGATCCTTATCAAGAATAACGGATTCATAACGTTGCCTGCTTTTATCCCGTAACAGTTCCATATCCTTTTCATTGTATGTTTGGGAATACTGTTCGGGCCATAATTCATTTACTGTTTTACCACGGATTTCCTCAGCCGATTTACCGAACATTTCGGAAAAAGCTTCGTTGCAACCCAGGTATTTGCCTTCGGTATCTTTATAAAATAAAGGAACAGGAATGGAATGCAGCATGGCATCGATAAAATAATACTGCCGTTTGATTTCATTTTCCGCTTTTTTACGTTCCGAAATATCTCTGACGATGCCCACCGCACCGTAGCCTTCGGAAAGTTGCATACCGGCAAGGGAAAGTTCAATATCAATAATAGTTCCGTCTTTTTTTAAAGCTTCCAGTTCTACTACTTTTCCAAGCATGGGACCTTCGCCCGTTTCTCTGAAATGTTGGAATGCCGGTAAATGCTGCGAATGATATTTTGAAGGAGCCAGCAAGGAATGTATATTTTTATTTCTGGCTTCTTCAATAGAATATCCGAATATTTTTTCAGCCCCGGGATTCCAATAATTGATTTTTCCTTCATTATCAATCATGATAATGCCATCCTGAGCGTAGGTAGTAATCAGGCGGAATTTTTCTTCGCTTGCTTTCAGTTTCAGCCTTTCATTTTTAAGTTTTAAAACACCTTCAATTGCTATAGGCAAACGGTGCAAACGTTCTTTTACCACGTAGTCCCAGGCACCAGCTTTAATAGAGTCGGCAGCAGCTTCTTCACTTATTGTACCAGTTACAATAATAATAGGGGTATCGGGGTGCATTTCACGAGCCATCCTTGCAGCTTCCAGTCCGTTAAGCTGGGGTAATTTGAAATCGCTTAACACTATATCAGGATAAAAATCTATGAGTGCCTGTTCAAAATCGCTTCTTGAAACAACCCATTTAAAACGGAAATCAAACTTTAAGGAGGAGGTTATTTCCAGTTTAATAAGCTCCATATCGTTTTCATCATCTTCGAGCATCAATATTTTGAGCATTTCCATAACACACGTTATTTTTTTTTGATTATACAGTTTTATTAACAATCGCCCAAAAAGAACCTATTTTTTTTACAGCTTCTATAAAATCGTCATAATCTACTGGTTTCACCACATAAGCATTTACGCCCAAATTATAGCTTTTCACAAGATCGCTCTCCATAGCCGAAGAGGTTAGCATCACCACTGGTATGGTTTTTAGCTCTTCGTCCGATTTAATGATTTTTAAAGCCTGAATCCCATCAAGTTTTGGCATTTTGATATCGAGCAATATCAGTACCGGTTTTTCTTTTTCCCGGTTTTGGTATTTGCCATTGTATTGCAGGTAGTCCAAAACCTGGATACCATCATTTACAACGTCTATACGGTTGCTTAATTTGCATTGTTTAAAAGCCGTTAAGGTTAGTTCAACGTCGTTTTCGTTATCTTCGGCATAAAGAATTGGAGGAATTTTTTCCATAGTAAAATGTTTTATAATGTAATAAAAAATGTTGCGCCATTATTTGTTTCGCCTTTGGCGGTAATGGTTCCGCCATGTTTATGAATTATTTGTTTAACATTAGCCAAGCCAATACCAGTACCTTCAAATTCGCTTTGGGTGTGCAAGCGCTGAAAAACACCAAATAGTTTATTCGCGTAAGCCATATCGAAACCGGCTCCATTATCCTTTACGAAGATAGTATTTTTCTGGTCAGTATCTTTATAATATCCTATTTCTATTATCGCTTTTTCTTTTTTGGATGTAAATTTGATGGCATTGGAAATAAGATTTTCAAAAACCATTTGTAAAAGCCCGGAATCGCCATGGATCACGGGAAGTTTGCCAACTTTCATTTCGATTTTTCGGCTTGTGATTTCCGGTTCAAATTGATTAATTACATTTTTAACCAAGGTATTCAAATCAACTTCCGTTGTTTGTATGGGCTTTCGTCCCAAACGGGAAAATTTTAGCAAATCGTCAATCATCCTTCCCATCTGGATAACCGAATCGCTGATTTTCCGGAAGTACCTGTTGGTTTCATCAGAAGATTCAGAAATTGCATCTTTTAAAATTTTGGAAAAGCCATCAATATGACGGAGCGGAGCACGTAAATCGTGCGAAATGGAATATGCAAAAGATTCAAGGTCCTTGTTGGCATCTTCAAGTTGCAAGGTACGTTCCTCTACTTTTTTCTCAAGATGTTGATTTAGCTCGTTTAATTCGGTTATATCCCGGGAAATACCCAAAATACCCATCAGGTGGCCTTCCACGTCGTACATCGGTGTTTTTATGGTTTCAAATAAACCTTTATATCCGTTTCCGGCAAAAACTAATTCCTCTGTGTTTATGGAAGGTTTTCCTGCCATCATGGCTTTACGGTCTTTTTCTCTAAAAAAATCGGCAATAGGCGCATCCACAAAATCATAATCGGTTTTGCCGATAATATCTTTTTCTTTTGCTCCGAAAAGAAGTTCGAATTGTGGATTGCATAGTATATAAACGCCATTATGATCTTTCAGCCATACCAAATCGGGGATGGATTCAATGAGGGTACGTAATCGTTTACGCTCGTTTTCCAGTTTTAACTCGGCAATTTTTCGTTCGGTGATGTCGTGAATTACGCCAAGTATATATTCTTCTTCATTAAGGCTAATGACTTCTGCCGACACCAAACAGTTCCTGACATTTCCCTTAAAATTGAAATCACATTCAAAATTCTGCACCCTGCCGTTTTTCTGCAAAAGAGATGTAAATTGATTCCGCTGTTCGGAAATGATCCATAAATGAATATCGATTGTTGTTTTTCCAATACATTCATCTTTGGTTAAGCCCGAAAGAGCAATAAAAGAATCGTTTGTTTCCACGATCTTTCCTTCGTTAAGGAAGGTGATTAAAATAGGATCGGGACTACAACGGAAGGCTTTGGCAAATTTTTCCTCACTTTTTTTCAGATTGTCCAATGTATTTTTCAACAGGGTGATGTCGCGCGAAAACATAGCAACGTTTTCAATGGTACCATCTGCTTCCACTATGGGTTCTATCGTATTTTCGAACCATTTTTCATCATAAGTATCTGTAAAAGTAATACCTCTCCGGGCTTCGATACATTCATTGATAATCTTTACTCTGTTTTGAAAAACAGATGGCGGCAACACTTTGCTTGTCGAAAATCCAATAATTTCTTCTCTGGTTTTGCCCCAGCGATGAAGCAATATTTTATTACATGCCTGGAATTCACCTTTCCGGTTGGTCATGGTAATGGCATCGGAAGATGCATCGAGAACTGCCTGTAAAAGATTGTTCGCTTTACTGAGTTTTTGTTCAGTAATTTTTCTTTCGGTGATGTTACGTACAGCGCCATAAATACCTTTTAATGCATTTCGATCGCTGTCCCAAAGAGGATGAGCAAATACCTGCACCCAAACCACTTCTCCCCGTTTGTTCAGTGTGCGGATTTCCGATTTTATGGCACGGTTACCGAAAAGGTTCAGCAAATCCTCATCTTCTTTCTTCAGATCATCGGGATGAATAGAAGCATGCCAGCCTCCTTTAGCCTTGTATTCTTCGAAAGTAAAACCTGTGATATTCTCGAAGGCTCCGCTTACCCAATTTAATTCGAAGGAACCATCCGAAAGCACCATGGTGGAAAAAACATAATCGGAAGAAACCTCTGATATAAGCCGGTAACGTTCTTCGCTTTTGTTAAGTTCCTCCTGAATCTTTATCCTTTCCCCGATATTTCTGCTGACTCCGATAAATTCAAGTAAATTACCCTGTTCGTCTCTGTTAGCAGAAATAATTACTTCTGTCCAGACCGTTGAACCATCCTTGCAGGTTTGTTCCAATTCATAGCAACCAAAAACGTCTTTTTTAATGCCTTTTGCTTCTTCATCCAGCGTTTCCGCTAATAATTGTAAAGCTTTTCGGGCTGATGCGGGAGTGAGTACATCATTGATGGTTTGTTTGTATACTTCTGCCGCCGTAAACCCCCTGAGTCGCTCTATCGATGGGCTGACATACGTAAATTGTCCCTGTAAATTTAAAATCCAGATAAGATCGGAAACTTTTGAAGTAAGTATTTGATAGCGGTTAAGTTCCGTCTTTTTTTGAGATAATTCATTCCTTAAGGCAAGGTTTTCCTGCAGAAGCGCTTCGTAAGTTGGATCGTTTTCTATCATGGCGCACAATTTTTGCATTGTAAAAAATTACCCCGAAAATTATTTTAATGGCACCAAATCATATATTTTCAACATGCCACTCTTACAAAAACTATATTTCAATCTTTTTATTTGCCCGTCTTAAAATAGTCTTCAAATATAAGTAATTTTAATAAATTTCTGAAAAAGGCCGCCCAAGTATTTTTTATACGTTAACAGATTAAAAAAAGTAATTAAGAAATAACCCGGCAGGTTGCTCTGAAAATTTTCTCTATTTAATCCCTTAACGTTTTTTACATAAATTTTAGCAGTTAAACAAAAATTAATACATTTGGCAGCTTAAATTTTGGAACTCACATTATAACTTACCTATAAAAATTAATTTCTATGACTGAAAAAGTGCATAAACTTCTCAGCGAGTCCAAGACAGCTCGCTGGACGGCGCTTGGTGTAGTTGCGTTTACGATGCTTTGCGGCTATTATCTTGCCGATGTTATGGCTCCGCTAAAGCCCTTACTCGAAAGCCAGAAAGGCTGGTCGAGTACAGAATACGGCTTTTTTACCAGTGCTTACGGCTGGTTCAACGTGTTTCTTTTGATGCTGATTTTTGGTGGCATCATTCTCGACAAAATGGGGGTACGTTTTACCGGTATGATGGCAACAATTATTATGGTAATAGGTACCGCCATTAAGTATTGGGCCATTTCCACTCATTCACTCGATGGTGCAATGCTTTTCGGATGGAAAGCCCAGGTTACCGTTGCGGCAATAGGATATGCCATTTTTGGTGTAGGAGTTGAAATTGCTGGTATTACTGTTTCAAAAATTATTGTTAAATGGTTTAAAGGAAAAGAAATGGCGCTTGCCATGGGGCTCGAAATGGCTACCGCACGTATGGGTACCGCCCTTGCATTGGCTACCTCCGCTCCTATTGCTAAAGCCATGAACGATGTTTCTGTTCCTATTCTCCTTTGTCTTATCATGCTCTGTATCGGACTCATCGCATTCTTTATTTATACATTCATGGATAAAAAGTTGGATGCTTCCATCGCCGCCGGTAAAGACGGTAGCGAAGAAAGCGAAGAAGAATTCCGGCTTAATGACATTAAAATGATATTCACAAACAAAGGATGGTGGTATATTGCAATACTTTGTGTGCTGTTCTACTCTGCAGTATTTCCATTTCTGAAATATGCTTCCGATTTGATGGTAAACAAATTTGGTGTAGACGAATCGCTGGCAGGACTCATCCCCAGCCTACTCCCCTTCGGAACCATGATACTCACTCCTACTTTTGGCAACCTGTACGACCGCAAAGGAAAAGGTGCAACCATTATGATACTGGGTGCCATTTTGCTTATTTTTGTACATGCCATGTTTGCCATTCCTTTTATTAACAATTGGATAATGGCTATTTTGCTTATCATAGTACTGGGAGTAGGTTTTTCATTGGTTCCCTCTGCCATGTGGCCCTCAGTTCCCAAAATTATTCCTGAGAAACAATTAGGAACAGCATACGCTATGATATTTTGGGTACAAAATTGGGGTTTGATGGGTGTTCCTGCCCTCATTGGCTGGGTATTGGATAAATACTGTATCACCGGAACAAAAATTGTAGACGGTGCTACCATTCACAGTTATAATTACACCCTTCCCATGATTATTTTTATGTGTCTGGGCTTTCTTGCGCTGATTTTTGCCTTCCTGCTGAAAGCAGAAGACAAGAAGAAAGGTTATGGCTTGCAATTGCCTAACATCAAAAAATAGCATTCTCACATCTGAAAACCCCCGGTCGTAAAACCCGGGGGTTTTTTGTTAAATTCAGCTTTGTGGCAATCTTTGCAAAACAAATTTTATCTAAGTTTGTTCCGTTTAAAAAGAACCAAATATAGAATATAATGAAATTCAGTGTAACTCTTTTATTTTTAATTGTTTTTTCACTTCTTTTTTGATAAATACCGGTACTGTAGAGAAAGAAAAGGCACAGAAAGTAGATAAAAATTTGTATGCAGAAAGAACCCAAAGTAATTCGGTCAATCATAGCTACATTCCGCATTAATCTGAGCGATGAACCTGCCGGTGTACATTTTATTTCCATGTGTTCGGATAATCATTCTGCAACAGAAAAAGTATTTTTAATACATTGATGATATGATACGTATATTTTCCCTTCCTGGTTTTTTGATTTTTGTAATCTTTTTTTCTTTTCTACAGCCTGCAAAAGCACAAATCAGTGAAGGAGGAATTCCCCCCAGTTTTACAATAAAAGGCATTCCCGATAAATTTCAGGAGTATCTTCTTGCCACCCCTGACTATCAGCAATTAAAAGCGGAAGATGCCATAGAAAGCGAAAAAGGCAATCCCTATCGAATAGGAATAGCCATACCATTTGCTGTTAACCTGCAAAATGCAGGTACATGGACTAACTTTCCCACGGGAGGCAAAATATGGAGAATGAAAATAATGGTAAAAGAAGCCAGGGCACTGGGGCTATATTTCAGCAAATTTCACCTGCCTGAAGGTGCAAAATTCTTCATTTACGATGATGAACATAACCAGGTAAAAGGGGCTTATACTTCGGCAAATTCTTCAGAAAACGGGCTTTTTGCCGTGGAATATCTTACCGGCACAGCAATTACTCTTGAATTGTACCAGCCCAATATTACCGGAGACCCTCCCGAATTGGAAATTGACAACGTTGCCTATTTTTACAGGGGTGTTGAAACTATTAAATCTGAAAAATCTTCTGATCCATGCGAAGTGAATATCAACTGCAAAGAAGGCGACGGGTGGCAAAATCAGAAGCGGGGAGTTGTAAGGATATTGATAAGAAAAAATGGCTCATATTACTGGTGTACGGGATCACTGGTTAACAACACACGAAACGATGCCACGCCTTATGTTCTCACAGCAGATCATTGTGGAGAATCGGCTTCGGCAACCGATCTCAGTCAGTGGATATTTTATTTTAATTTCGAGTACGAAGATTGTGCAAATCAAGCCAGTACCCCTGTGTCGCAGTCGCTTACCGGAGCTGTCCGTATTGCCCACGGGGGTAACAGTGGCTCAACCGGTTCTGATTTTTACCTGGTTTTACTCGATAATGATATTCCTGTTCAATACAATCCATATTTTAATGGCTGGAGTATTTTGGCTCAGCCCAGTGTAAACGGAGTCTGTATCCACCATCCGGCAGGAGACGTGAAAAAAATCTCAACCTATACACAACCTTTGTTATCCGCTGAATGGATGAACAACGGATTGCAATCACATTGGGAAGTAGGCTGGAACGAAACTGCAAACGGACATGGTGTAACAGAAGGAGGCTCCTCAGGCTCTCCGCTTTTAGATTCATACGGAAGAATTGTTGGCACGCTTACAGGCGGGCTTTCTTCCTGTAATTCTCCTAATGAAAAAGATTATTTCGGAATGTTTCCCTACCATTGGGCTTCAAACGGCACCACTGACGACCAGCAGTTGAAACCCTGGCTCGACCCCGATAATACCGGAGTTTCTTATCTTGATGGCATTTCAAACAATCCCAATGCTGTTTATGCCGAATTTACTGCTGATGCCGATACCATACCCGTGGGTGGCAGCATCCGGTTTACCGATTATTCTGTCGGAAATATAAGCACTTACAACTGGCTTTTCGAAGGAGGCTACCCTATTTCTTTTTCAGGAAAGGAACCTCCTTCCGTTACTTATGATACTATCGGGGTTTTTAACACCACTCTTACCGTTGCAAACGAATTTTATACCCACAACAAAACACTTTCTGTATTCGTTGCTCCGAAAGTGTATCCAAATCCATTTTCAGACTATACTTTTCATATTGTCATGGGAAAATTATCTTCAGACGATAATGTAAACATCTCGCTCTACGACCCGTACGGAAGAGCGGTGAAATTTTACGCAGTAGACGAAAACAATGGGAAAAAAATTGTACTTAACCAATGTATTTCTGGTGTTTACATGCTTAGGGTAGAAAAAAACGGGCATACAAACGCACTAAAAATTGTCTGCGCTCGTTGAAGTTTCAACTAAGATTTTTATTCTTCAATTTATTATGATAAGCGCTACCTTATTACCTTCACTTGATGGTATCACCCAAAAAATCCTCCGGGCAGAACGACTGACTCCTGCTGAAGGAATTTTTTTGTACGAAAAAGCCGACCTTCCCCTGTTAGGTCTGTTAGCCAATGTTGTGAGAGAACAAAAAAATGACAAATATGTATTTTATAACCGGAATATTCACATCGAGCCTACCAATATTTGCATTTACAATTGCAGGTTTTGTTCCTATTCCAAAAAACCTGGAACTGACGGATGGGAATTTACTCCGGAGGAAATGCTCGAAAAGGTTAAAAATGCAGGAGATACCATTACTGAGGTACATATAGTTGGTGGCGTCCATCCCGACAGGGATGCAATTTTTTATGGCGAATTGATGCAACGGATTAAGCAGATTAAACCTGATATTCACATTAAAGCATTCACTGCCATTGAGTTGGATTTTATGATCCGCAAAGCTGGAATGAAGTTAAAAGAAGGATTAAAGTATCTGAAAAACTGTGGGCTCGATTCCATTCCCGGAGGTGGGGCGGAAATTTTTGACGAAGAAATCCGCAAACAAATCTGTAACAAGAAAAATAATGCCGACCGTTGGCTGGAGATTCACGAAACAGCCCACCAACTCGGGATACCTTCCAATGCCACCATACTGTACGGGCATGTGGAAAATTACACCCACCGCATTGACCATCTTACTCGCCTGCGTGAGTTACAGGACCGCACCGGGGGATTTCAGGCATTTATTCCACTGAAATACCGGAGTAAAAATAATGAAATGAGCAAAATAGGGGAAGTATCTGTAATTGAAGACATGAAAAATTATGCTTTTTCGCGTATTTACCTCGATAATATTCAACATATTAAAGCATATTGGCCCATGCTGGGCAAACAAATGGCACAATTAGCCCTCTCGTTTGGGGTTGACGATATGGATGGTACAATTAACGATACAACTAAAATTTATTCCCTTGCAGGTGCAGAAGATACAAAACCCGAAATGTCTTCATTGGAAATGATAAAGTTGATTGCACAGGCAGGAAGGATTCCGGCAGAAAGAGACTCCCTGTACAATATAATAAAAATAGACAGCTAAAATACAAGAATACAGTCCTGTTTTTCCCTTAAACAGAACTCCCTTTAACATACCGTCTCCATTTTTCTATAACCTCTTGCATATCTGGAGGTAAAACTGAATCAAACAGCATAAATTTTCCTGTTGCGGGATGAATAAACCCTAAAGAACGGGCATGTAATGCCTGACGGGGAATAATGGTAAAACAATTGTGTATAAATTGTTTGTATTTACTGAAGGTAGTTCCTTTGATAATTTCATTTCCTCCGTACGTGGCATCATTAAACAGAGGATGCCCGAGATATTTCATGTGTGCCCGTATCTGGTGAGTGCGACCCGTTTCCAACTGGCATTCGATGAGGGTAACATATCCAAAACGTTCAATCACTTCATAATGGGTAACGGCATGCCGCCCAAAATCTCCATCGGGGAAAACAGTTATAATTCTCCTGTCTTTAAAACTTCTGCCCACATTGGCTGTAAGAGTTCCCTCATCTTCCGAAAAATCGCCCCAAACCAAAGCAACATATTTTCTTTCAACGGTATGATTGAAAAATTGCTTTGCCAAAATACTTTGTGCAAGTTCATTTTTAGCCACCAGTAAAATTCCGGAGGTATCTTTGTCTATTCTATGGGCAAGATAGGGATGTGCTTTCTTTTCTCCATTTTGCAAAAAGTGGTATAGTAAAGCATTGACTAATGTTCCCATAAAATTACCATAAGCCGGATGCACTACCATTCCTGCCGGTTTATTTACCAAAATAATATCATCATCCTCGTAAACAATATTTAAAGGAATATTTTCGGGAAGTAGGGTTGTATCTCTCGGAGGGAAAGTAAGCAAAACCGTAATAATATCCCGAGGTTTTACCCGGTAATTTTGTTTTACAGCTTCATCATTTACCATAATACAACCGGCGCGAGTTGCCAATTGTATTTTGTGGCGCGAAATATTTTCTATTTTACTAAACAAGAACTTATCTATCCTCAGCAAACTTTGCCCTTTATCAACCACAAAACGGTAGTGCTCATACAACGCACTATTTTCTTCTGAAATTCCAGTGTTTTCTTCCATCGTTTGTGGCAGTGATGGTAAAATTAATCGGTAAGTACCATTTTACCTGTGTAGGACTGCTTTGTTACAGTGTTTTCAGCCCTGAGCACGTACATTCCTGCTGAAAGACCGCTGACATCAAAAACCTTTGAAGTAAAGATTTTTTGCATAACCAGGTTTCCGTAAACAGAATAAATGCTTATCAAAGTGTTTTGTTCCGGAAAACCGGCAGGTAAAATCACCGATATCTGCCTTCCCGACGATGGATTTGGTGCAACAACCAAAGAAACTTTTTCAGTAAAAGTTGGAGAATCAATACCATGTGTCTGCAATTCCTTTCCCACTACAGGTCGTATCATCAAGGCACCTGAATAAATACTCTGCAACCACTCGCTTCCCGTATTATAAAAAGTGTTGCTCCCGGCATTATTGTACAAATCGTAACCAATATTCAGGTTATCATCCGTTGTTTGCTGCCAACCAACATAAAATGTACGATGCTGATCGTCAAATATAAGCAAAGAATCATTAAAATAGTATGTTGCAAAATGGTTTTTAATATCCGGTGTTGAAACATATTTGCTGTACAACAATTCACCGGGCAGATTACGTTCATCAGCCCATACGCATAAATTGAAGTTTATGGGAGTAGATTCGTTGTACAAAGAATTAAAATAAATGCGGACAGCACGCAGGGTATCGGGGCGCGACAGTTGAAAGCGGTAAGCAAGCCGAGCACCGGCAGGGGTTAATCCATAACCGGCTTCAGGAGTACCATCGTCGTAAGCAAAATAATTGGTAAACTTTTGTAAAAAAGAAATTGTATCATTTTCCAGGTGTCTGAGGCTGGTATCATTGGTAAGGTAATGCTTTATTATGAACTGGATACTGTCCTCAGTTCCTATCGGAAAAAGGAAGTCAACCGGGGGACGGGCAAAAGGCTGATGGGTTACATAATTTTCCTCATAAAAGGGTTTTACCACATAACTTCCTCCATTGTAATCAGATACCGATAATCCATTTTCACGGGCTACGTTGTACTGATAAGTACAATTGTAATTTGTATTTCCCAGATTACTTATGTAGATGTTGAGCGAATCTTTCATCTCTTTGTCATAACTGGACCAGTAATGCTGATAAGGCATAGCTTCATATTTTTTTAGCATGGAAGGAGCCCTTCCCACAAATGTTATGTCCTTATATGTTGTATCTGCATGGTTTCTGCCATAATTAAGATAAACATAATCCACATTCCAGAAATCGCAATTGCTTTGCCAGCCCGGCAGAGTATTATCGGATATGCTGGCATAATTTACGAAACGAAAGCGGAAATCTTTATAAAAATAAGCATTGCTGTCGGTTATGGGAAGTATAACCTGATGAAAATAACTTCCATACTTAACTTTAAAGGCATCTACAGTCATACCTTCAGAACTCCATATCCGGTTCCATTTTTCAACTATGGTAGTATCAGTGGTGCCAAAGATGGTATCGAATTCTCTGGGTACCAAAAATTCGAGTATTAAAGAATCACCGGTTTCAGGAGCATTGCCCCTACCCTGGGGCTGGTAATAAAAACTCAGGAAAACCGAATCTTTAGGCGACAACGCCCTGGGATATGGCGAAAAAACCGAATCGAGTCGTATGGGCAACGAAGTAAGCTGATCAGCCCTGAATGGGAAAATACTGGCATTTTTATAAATATTTCCGTCATTATCAACGGCGTCTAAAGTAGCAGCGCCTATACTAACCGGGTATAAAGGATAATCATTGTTAATAAAAACAGCATCGTCAGCCCACTTGTCAACAGACGGAAAAATATCCTGACCGGAAAAATCTTCAAAGAAAGGAAGCAACAAAGTATCCTGGGTAAGCTTACCTTTTTCGTGGAGAAGTAATTTTTTGCTCTCACGGATAACAGGATTGCCTGATAAACCGGATATCTGCTCCTGGCAGTATATACTTCCTATGGAAAAAAAAATAAGAACCAAAAAAAGTGTTTTTTTCATTCGTAAATAATTTGTTTTTTATTGGTCGGGCAAAATCCGCATATGAGTTTTTCATCCATGTTTTTCATTGACGAATATGTCCGTTTCATTTATCTGAATACTATTTTAGAGAATCGCTTTTATATTTTTTTATATATAAATCAAAATCAAACTCTTCATCAGAACGATACCAAACATCAATTACATCACCCTGATTCACATAAGTAGAGTTGCTGTAAACAGGATTTTGTCTGTATATACGGGCATGCGTAGTGTCGCGTTCATCTTCAAATATTTCCGTACCCACATTCAAAGCATTTTTCCCAAGCAGGCGTTTTGCCTGGCTTTGTTTCAATCCTATTAAAAAAGGAATAGGAATTTTTCCATTGCCCAGCCCCGAACCCAATACAAGGTCAATTTCCGACCCTTTATTTAGCAAAGTACCGGCAATAACCTGCCTTCCCCTGTACAATTGTTCTAAAACTGCATTTTTAGCTATATCAGGCTTGTAGCTGAGTTCGCCCACATTAAGCCCATAAGTTTCCAGAGTAGCAGAAGCCTGCCGCAGCGACAAATCAGTAAGGTCAGGCATTTTCACCCGCTCGGGAAGTACGGCTATCACAGTAAGATATATCATCCGGTTACGTTTTACCTTTGAACCGGGTAAAGGTTCCTGCGAAAAAACCATTCCGGGTTCACGTTTTGGATCATATATTGAATCAATAATTTTAATCATGAAATCTTTACTGGGCAAATCCTTGATTTGCGTATATTTCATTCCTACATAATCGGGAACAACAAACTCCTCGCCATGGTGGGTATAATAATTGAATGACTGAAATACAATGAATATTAAAATAAATGTGATAATTACAGAAATAAGAAAATGCTTAAGATAAACTCTTTTTTTTACAAAACTAATGAAACCCATGACAGTGTATTTCAGGAATAGGTTGACAACAGGTAAAAGAATAACAGTAAATTACCCTTTTTATTGTTTTTATGCCGCAAAGATAATAAGTTTATGCATTATTGTGTAATGCGTAAAATGTATTTACTTTTGCCATATATTGTAAAAATGATGAAAAAGAATATTGCACTTGTTGCCGGAGGTGATTCCGGGGAATATGAAATTTCGATAAAGAGCGGAATAGCGGTGAAAAAAAACATCAACCCTGATCTTTACAATGTTTATCCTATTGTCATTAAAGGCGATACATGGCTATACAAAGGTAATGAAAACGAAATAAGCGTAGTAGATAAAAACGACTTCAGTATCAAGATAGCTGATCAAAAAATTAATTTTGATTGTGTTTTCATAGCTATTCACGGCAGTCCTGGCGAAGACGGGAAATTGCCCGGGTATTTCGACCTGCTCAATATACCCTATACTTCCTGCGATATGTTCACATCTTCGGCAGGTTTCAAAAAAAATTTCACCAACTGTATTGTCAGTTCCTTCAATATTCAGACTGCCAAATCTCTCACGGTGAAGGACGACAGCAATATCACACTCGAAAAAATTGTCAGCGAAATTCAGATGCCCTGTTTTGTAAAGCCGGTCCGTTCTGGTTCCAGTGTTGGAGTTTCAAAAGTAGCCAAAGTAGAACAGCTACCGGCTGCCATGCAAAAAGCTTTCGCAGAAGATAATGAAATACTTATAGAAGAAGCTATTATAGGCAGAGAAATTGCCTGCGGAGTTATAAAATCGCTGGGTAAAACATATGTTTTGCCTCTGTGTGAAATCGTTACGCACAACGAATTTTTCGATTATGAAGCCAAATATACTGAAGGAAAATCCGTTGAAATTGTTCCGGCACCTTTATCTGCCAAGGAGGAAACGCTGTGCAAAGTCACTTCTTCTTTTTTATACGAACAATTAAATTGCAAAGGTGTGGTAAGGTTCGATTACATACTTACCGGAAAAGGCTTATTCTTTCTTGAAATGAACACCGTTCCCGGATTTACAGAAGAAAGTATTATTCCGAAAATGGTTCGCGAAATGGGATGGAATGTCAGTAACCTTTATTCCATGTTGATTGAAGATGCCTTAGCTTGTAAAAAAGCCTAAGAGTTACCGGCACGCATTAAAAAATCAATCAGTTTATTTACAGCCATCCCCCTATGGCTGATACGGTTTTTTTCCTCCATTCCCATTTCGGCAAAAGTGATGTTGTAGCCTTTGGGCTGAAAAATGGGGTCGTAGCCGAAACCTTTTCCCCCAGCCCTTTCGTGGCGCAGGATTCCGCAAACTTTTCCTTCAAAAAAAAATTCTTTCCCATGAAAAATCAACGAAATTACAGTTCTGAAACAAGCCGTACGGTCGGTAAAATGTGCCAATTCATTCAATACTTTATCAATGTTATCATCAAAACTCTTGTTTTCTCCGGCATAACGCGCCGAATACACCCCTGGTTTCCCGTTCAAAGCGGCAATTTCCAAGCCGGTGTCGTCACCAAAGCAGTTTAGTTCATATTTTTCAAAAATATATTTTGATTTCAGGGAAGCATTTCCTTCAAGTGTGTCGGCAGTTTCCGGTATGTCTTCCTCACATCCTATATCTTTAAGGCTTAATACTTCAAAGCGCTTTCCGATAATATTACGCAGTTCTTCAATTTTATGTGCATTGTTGGTCGCAAAAACAAGAGGGGTTTTGTTCATGGTTATAAAGTATTTAGAAATGATGATAAGATTCATTTTTGAGAATGGTAAAAGCCCTGTACAATTGCTCAACAAATAGCAATCTCACCATCTGGTGCGAAAAGGTCATTTGAGAAAGAGAAAGTAGTTGGTCGGCTCTTTGCAGTATTTCGTTCGAAAAGCCATAAGGACCCCCTATAATAAAATATAGGTTGCGAACGCCGGAATTTATCTGTTTTTGCAGAAATTCTGAAAAAGCAACCGAAGTGAATTCCTTACCGTGTTCATCAAGTAAAACAACGTAACCCGCAGCAGGTATGCTCTTTATAAAAGCCTCACTTTCTTTTTGTTTCTGCTGTTCGATGGCAAGGTTTTTGCTATTTTTAAGCGAAGGTACAACGATGATTTCAAAAGGTATGTAATGTACCAGCCTTCCGGTATATTTCGTTATCCCTTTTGTAAGGTATTCATCTTCCGTTTTTCCGGAAAGTAAAAGTGTTATTTTCATACCTTCGGCTGTAAAATAATTATTTGCAAATTTAATTTGTACTTTTGTGTAAACAAAGTAATCAGTAAATGAAACATTTTTATCAATATAAACCGCTGGTAATATTATTTTTACCATTCCTGTTGATGGCATTTATCACGGCTGACAAACCTGCCGACGACATTACTTCTGCTATTCGAAACGGTGATGCCAAATCCTTGGCAAAGTATTTCCATACTAACCTTGATGTAACCATTAGCGATACCGAAGGCACTTACAGCAAAGCCCAGGCAGAAATGATAGTTAAGGATTTCTTTTCCAAAAACCCACCCAAGTCATACAAAATCAATCATCAAGGTAATTCTACCGATGGTTCGGGTTTTATTATCGGTACTTACACTACATCGCAAACCACTTTCAAAAATTATATTCTTCTAAAAAAATTTGCTGATAAAATTCATATCATACAACTGCGGTTTGAGAAAGAATAATTTTTTCTCCTAATTTTTTTCCTTTTCTCCTAATCATTATTTCAATTTCTTATATCCCATGACCATCGAACAAATTATAAACCAAGCTCTTATAGAAGATATTGGAGATGGCGACCACACTTCGCTGGCAACTATTCCGCACGATAAAAATGGGAAAGCCCGTTTGTTAGTTAAACAGGATGGGATACTTTGCGGAATGGGGATAGCCAAAAAAGTATTTCAGATGACTGACAGTACCCTGCAATTTTCTCAAAATTTATCAGACGGTATGCAAATCCATATGGGAGACATTGCCTTTACGATTGAAGGAAAAGCGATTTCTATACTTTCTGCCGAACGCTTGGTTTTGAATTTTATGCAAAGAATGAGCGGCATTGCCACTTTTACATATCAGGTAGTTAATCAATTACAAGGACTGAATACCAAAGTGTTAGACACAAGAAAAACTACTCCTAACCTGCGGGTTTTAGAGAAATATGCTGTAAAAACAGGCGGGGGCGAAAATCATCGCTTCGGACTGTATGACATGATAATGATTAAAGATAACCACGTTGACTTTGCCGGAGGAATAGAAAATGCCATAGCAGCCACCCGTGAATACCTGCTGAAAAAAGGCAAAAATCTGAAAATTGAAATCGAAGCCCGAAATATTGTTGAAGTACAAAAAATTATGCATACAGGGGGAGTACACCGTATTATGTTCGACAACTTTACTCCCGAAGCAATGAAAGAAGCTGTTCTGCTTATCAATGGAAAATATGAAACAGAAGCTTCAGGAGGAATTACGCTGGAAAATATCCGGCAATATGCAGAAACAGGAGTGGATTACATTTCGGTAGGTGCTTTAACCCATCAGATTAAAAGCCTTGATATGAGTCTGAAAGCCGTTAAATAATACAAGTCGGTATTTAATCCGTTGCCATAAAACAACTGAGTAATTAGCAAGTTGCCAAAATAAATTATAAGCAGAACACCCGCCAGCAAGGTAAAATTAACTAATCTTTATTCCAACAACCATCGGAACAGATAAAGCCGATACTAAGCTCAATCAAAGCATCGTTAATATATCCGTATTCAAATTATCCCTGAAAATCGTTTATTTTCAATGCAATGTTTCAGCTCTTGATTTATATTAATAGTCTACTCTTTCTAATTTGCTCATTACATACAAAATCCGGCTTTGTTTTCGCTGAACATATGCCGAAGGATGTGCCGGGTTCCATCTGCGGGGATTAGGTAAAACAGCAGCGATGAGCGCCGCCTCACGTTTTGTGAGGTTTTTTGCAGATTTCCCAAAATATGTCTGTGAAGCCATTTCTGCCCCATAAATTCCATTACCCATTTCAATTACATTCAGATACACCTCCATGATGCGTTTTTTACTCCACGTGGTTTCGATAAGAAGGGTAAAATACACTTCCAGCCCTTTGCGTAGCCAGGTGCGGTCGGGCCAGAGAAATACATTTTTAGCGGTTTGTTGCGTAATAGTACTTGCTCCCCTTAACCGTTTGCTGTGCTTATTCATTTTTGCAGCTTTTTGTATTGCCTCAAAATCAAATCCATAATGTTCATTAAAATGATTATCTTCCGAAGCTATCACTGCCATTACCAAGTTGTTGGAAATTGCATCCAGGGATACCCAGTCTTTTTTTAATTTCAATGCATCATTATCGAAAGCCTGCCCAACAACACGGATGCACATTAGGGGCGTAACCGGTGGAGGAACAAAGCGATAAAGCAATGCTGTACCAATGGTAGAAACAAAAAAGAAAATACAAAAACGTTTGATGAACCTTAGGACTTTTTTTTTGAAATTTTTTGTTTTCAATGTATTGTAAGGTAGATGAATTAAATATCCGATATCTATTGAAAATAGGTAATCTCCGGCAGGCAAATATAATTATATTTTGTAAGTTTGCGAACAATTTTTTTAGCTCCTAATAAAAATACTAACAAATCTATATTAAATAAATATCTATATAACTGTAATTTATGAGTAAATACATCGGAATCCGCCACGAAGACAAGTATACGCTTGAGCGAAGAACTCCTTTAACACCCAAACACGTTGAACGCCTTATCAAAACAAAAAAACTGGATTTTATCGTTCAACATTCAGACAAACGTATTTTTAATGATGAAGAATACGTAAAGGCAGGAGCCACAATTTGCAATAACCTCAATCAATGTTCAATCATCCTGGGAGTTAAAGAAATTCCGAAAGAATTTTTTGAAACAGAAAAAACTTATGTGTTTTTTTCACACGTGATTAAAGGGCAGTCTTATAACATGCCAATGCTTAAGCGAATGATGGAGATGAAATGCAACCTGGTGGACTACGAAAAAATAGTGGACGATCAAAACAAACGACTTATTTTTTTCGGGAAATATGCAGGGCTCGCCGGTATGATTGATAGCCTGTGGGCACTGGGCTTGCGTTTACAATATATGGGTTACGACACTCCTTTCCTGAAAATACGGCAGGCTAGGCACTATGCTTCACTGGATGCAGCAAGAACAGACATTTCTGCCGTCGGACAGGAAATTGCCGAAAAGGGAATGCACCCTGCTTTGCAACCGTTTACAGTGGCTTTTACCGGATACGGCAATGTTTCCAACGGAGCCCAGGAAATCCTAGGGCTACTGCCAGTAAAAGAAATTTCCCCCGAAAAACTCCTAAGCCTGAAAGACAGAAGTCATTTACCCAATAACCTGATATACAAGGTGGTGTATAAAGAAGATCAACTTGTTTCGCCTATTGACCCTGACACTGTTTTTGATTTACAGGATTATTATACACATCCCGAAAAATACAAAAGCAGCTTTGCACCCTATATCCCCCACATTTCCATATTAATGAACTGCATGTACTGGGATGCCCGTTATCCGAGAATCCTTACGAAAGACCATCTTGAAAAAATGTACAGCAATGGTTCTGCTCCGAAATTGAAAGTGGTAGGCGACATTTCGTGCGACGTGGGAGGGGCTGTAGAAAGTACCATAAAAGCCACCCTTATTGAAGATCCTATTTATGTGTATAATCCGTTTTCCCGCAGTATTACTATGGGTCATGAGGGTGAAGGATTGTTAACCATGGCTGTTGACATTCTTCCCAGCGAACTGCCACGCGATGCCTCCAACGGATTCAGCGATGTACTGGTGAATTTTATAAAACCCATTGCGGATGCAGATTTCGATGTGCCTTTTGAAGACCTCGACCTCCCTCGCGCTATTAAAAAAGGGCTAATTTTGCTTAAAGGCAGGCTGACACCCGAATTTAAATACATCGAACAATACTTATAAAAAACAGATAGCAATAAATAGTTTTTATACTGTTTATTCCCTATTCCATACAACATAAATGTCAAAATATTATAAGAATAAATCATAAATTCACAACCTAATTATCTTATTAAAATATTCCTAAATATGAAAAAAGTATTGATACTCGGAGCCGGTTTAGTGGTAAAACCTATCGTTCACTACCTGCTCAACAAGGGATTCCAGGTAACAGTAGCCACCCGGACACGATCGAAAGCCGAAGAAATGATTGCCGGACATCCCAATGGAACCGCTTTAGCCTGGACTGTCGAAGATCAGGATACACTTGATAACCTGGTAGCAAAGCACGACCTTACTGTAAGCCTCCTTCCTTACCTTCACCATGTTATGGTTGCCAAGCATTGCTTAAAACATAAAAAAAACATGGTTACCACTTCCTATGTAAAGCCCGAAATGCAAGCATTGGATGCCGAAGCAAAAGCGGTAGGTATTATCATCCTGAATGAAATGGGACTCGACCCCGGCATTGACCATATGTCGGCTATGCGTATTATAGACCATGTACATACCAAAGGTGGAAAAATTGAAGAGTTTTATTCGCTGTGCGGTGCATTGCCAGGGCCCGAAGCTGCCGATAACCCATTCAAATACAAATTTTCATGGAGTCCTAAAGGCGTGGTAATGGCAGGCAACAACGATGCAAAGTTCCTCAAGGCAGGAAAAGTAATCGAAATTCCTACCGAAAACCTTTTTAAAAATCCTTTAAAAGTGGACTTCCCGGGTGTTGGTTTGCTTGAAGTGTATCCCAACCGCGATTCTATTTCATATATGGATATTTATGGCATACCCGAAACAAAAACCATCATGCGTGGTACTTTCCGTTTCAAGGGTTGGTGCGAAACCATTGATGCCATGAAAAAAATGAAACTTATTTCCTATGATAAAATGGATTTTACCGGTAAAAGCTATGCCGATTTTGTGGCAATGATGATAGGAACCAACGATTCTTCAAATATCCGGCAATAGTTGCCCATTTTCTGCAATTAGACAATAATGCCCATGCTTTACAAGCAATGGAATGGCTTGGACTTTTCTCAGGCGAACCCATGAGTCGCAACGAAGATTCTCCCTTCGAAATTACCTCCGACCTGATGATTGCAAAAATGGAATTAGGTAATAAAGAACGCGATATGGTAGTAATGCAACATACTTTTCTTGCAAGCTACCCTAATGGAACCAAAGAAGTAATCCGTTCGCGTATGCTCGATTTCGGAACACCTGCAACTGATACTTCCATTGCCCGTACCGTGGCTTTGCCGGCAGCTATCGGCGTAGAAATGATTCTGGAAGGAAAAATTGTAGAAAAAGGCGTGTATCGTCCTGTGCTTCCAGGTATTTATAACCCTGTGCTCAACCAACTCGAAACCATGAACATCAAAATGGTGGAAGAATACGGCTTGCCCGAAAGCGAAAATATTCATTAAAAACAGTCCCTGGCTTGGATTACCCGGAGAATTTTTTTACGAAGTAAAAAACCCGGGCAGTCTAAGTCATATAACCTGAGTCCGGGATAAAATATGTTTTCCATCTGCCCGATGATAACCCGTCAGGGTTTTAATATTCATAGAAAGAATTTTTTATGAATCCTCCGTCAGGAGATTAATAATTAATCGCCTGCGGTGAAATGCAACATGCTGAAATATTGCAGGAATGGTTTGCAATTTTACGCCAAACCCAGGTTATGAGTACAGAAATGTTTATCTGAAATCTGAAATTGGCTAATCTAAATTCAGACACCCCTACTGGAAAGATAAATTCGGCGATTCCAGACTTAGATTCCCCCATTGGAGAGATATATTCCATGATTCCAGACCTGGATTACCCAATCTGAAATCTGCAATCGTCAAATCTAACATCAGATTACCCCATTGGAAAGATAAATTCGGCGATTCCAGACTTAGATTCCCCAATCTGAAATCTAAAATCATCAAATCTGAAATCAGATTACCCCCCTGGAAAGATAAATTCCATGATTTCAGACTTGTTTGTATTATAGCAAAATCGGATGCAATAGTGGAAGTTGTACTATTACATCATCACCCTGGTGAAGCATGGTTTGGGGTACTTTTATGGGCTTTTAACTCCCCTTCCCCCCAAAAAAGCATAAAAAATCCTCAGAGGGTTGATAATTCCTGTTTCTGTTTCCTTGTAAGCGAATCTACAATCAGGGCATAGGAATCATCCACCCATTGCAGTAGGAGGGTATCGCTGACCGTTTCATCACATATAATTGTATTCCAGTGCATTTTATTCATATGATATCCAGGCAATACACATGAGTAGCGTTCGCGCAATTCAAAAGCCTTGTCGGGGTCGCATTTTATGTTTATGGTATAAGGTACAGAATCGAGCGAAATAAGAATAAATATCTTTCCCATTACCCTTACAACTAAAGTTACATCATCAAACGGAAATCCCTCTGTTACCCCTTTTTTCAAGAGGCAATATTCACGTAAATATTCAATATTCATGATTTTAAACTAATTAAAGTTTTTTCATTTGTTAATTTATCAAAAAAAAAAACGGCATACAGTATATATTCCTTACTTTTGCAACCTTTGGGTAATTAATTTCAAAATTAACTTTTCTTTATCGAAAAACATCAACAAATTATAAATTATGTCATTATTGCAAAAAACATCCGAGCTCAAGCGGCGAATGCGCGAAGCGCGCGCCGGTGGAGGTGAAAAAGCCATCGAAAAGCAGAAAGCAGGTGGAAAAATGACCGCACGTGAACGTATTATTGCGTTGCTTGACCCTAAATCGTTTCATGAATATGACCTTTTTGCCGAACATGCCGGAAAAGATTTTAATATGGGTGAGAAATACCTTCCCGGCGATGGAGTAATTACCGGAACTGGAAACATCAATGGATTTCCCGTTTGTATTTATGCGCAGGACTTTACTGTTGCAGGTGGTTCGTTGGGATGGATGCATGCCAAAAAAATAACCAAAATCATGGACCATGCCATGAAATTGAAAGTACCCATCATAGGAATCAACGATTCAGGAGGTGCACGTATTCAGGAAGGAGTAAATTCACTGGCAGGTTATGGCGAAATTTTTTACCGTAACACCCAGGCTTCAGGAGTTATTCCTCAAATTTCGGTAATACTGGGCCCTTGTGCCGGAGGTGCAGTGTATTCCCCTGCGCTCACCGACTTTGTGTTTGTGGTGGATAATATTTCCAAAATGTTCATTACCGGACCCGAAGTAATAAAAACAGTTTTAGGTGAGGAAATTACAATGGAAGAATTAGGGGGTGCCCGTGTACAGGCAGAAATTACGGGAAACGCCCATTTCTTTTCCGAAAGCGAACAGGAATGCTTTAACCAAATAAAACAGCTTTTCAGCTATATCCCCTGGAACAATACCAAAAAAGCAGATCCTTTTCCCAAAAAACCACCTAAAACACGACTATACCACATTGAAAAAATTTTTCCCACCAACCCCAAACAACCTTACGACGTACGCAATATTATCCGTTCCGTTTCTGACGACTCCGAATTCTTCGAAGTGCAAGCCGGATGGGCAGGAAATATTGTAATCGGGTTTGGGAGAGTTGCCGGTCAAACTATTGGCTTTGTTGCTAACCAACCCCTTGTGCTGGCAGGCGTGCTTGATGTGGATTCTTCGAATAAAGCTGCACGTTTCATCCGGTTCTGCGATGCATTCAATATCCCCTTAGTTACATTTGTGGATTTACCCGGTTACCTCCCCGGGGTTGATCAGGAACATGCCGGCGTTATTCGCCATGGAGCCAAGGTATTATATGCTTACTCCGAAGCTTCTGTACCTAAAATCACAATTATTGTCCGTAAAGCTTATGGCGGAGGATACATAGCCATGTGTTCGCACCACCTTAAAGCAGATTTTGTATTCGCCTGGCCCACTGCCGAAATAGCAGTTATGGGACCCGAAGGGGCTGCCAATATTATTTTCAGAAGTGAAATAAAAAGTGCTGAAAACCCCGAAGAAATGCGTAAGCAAAAAATTAAGGAATACAAAGAAAAATTTGCCAATCCTTATGTAGCAGCAGCATATGGATACGTGGACGCAGTAATAGAACCGAATGAAACCCGCAATATGCTCATCCATGCCATCGAAATTTCTTCTGATAAAGATGAAGCCCGCCCCAACAAAAAACACGGCATTCCTCCTTTTTAATGCTTGCAAACTATTGCATATTAAGCATTTTATTTATTTAATTTGATCTTTATGGAAGACAAAGCAAAGAAAGAAGACAAAGATGCCATTCAGGATGAAATCAAAACCTTTTTGCTCCTCGAGGAAGGCAAATTCAAAACCAGGTTCTCAAAAAAGTACATGTTGCGAAAACCCTACACGCCTCCCAATCCCAAACATATTATTTCATTTATTCCCGGTACTATTCGCAAAGTGATGGTAAAAAATGGCAGCAAGGTAAAAAAAGGTGATGATTTATTACAACTGGAAGCCATGAAAATGGTAAACCAACTACTGGCACCTATGGATGGGGTAATAAAGAAAGTGCATGTAAAACAAGGAGACCTGGTAACTAAAAACCAGCTTCTCGTTGAACTGGCTTAAAGAGAGCGTTAGTTTCTTCAATATAATCCAAAATCGGGATTTTCCCTTCCCCTGTTTTAGAGGATGTAACTACCATCATAGGAAGCTGTTCCCATTGTTTTAAAAGAAATTCTCTATAGGCACGGGCATTAGTATCAAGCTGACTACGTGTGAGCTTATCCGTTTTTGTAAAAAGAATTACAAAAGGAAGCTTATGGGTTCCCATCCATTCAATAAATTGTATATCAATGGGTTGTGGTTCTATTCGAGCGTCAATCAACACAAAGGTTGTAAGCAGGTTTTGCCGCTGCAGCAGGTATTGATTACTCATTTTTCCCCATTTTTCACGGAAAGTTTTCGAAACATGTGCATAGCCATAACCGGGCAAATCCACCAGGTACCAATTTGCATTAATAAGAAAATGATTGATAAGTTGGGTCTTACCGGGCTGTGACGAAGTTTTTGCAAGCCCCTGTTTTCCAGTAATGGTATTTATTAACGACGATTTTCCTACGTTCGACCGGCCAATGAACGCATATTCGGGAAGTTGAGGAACAGGGCACTTGTTTACAGTTGTATTGCTGCAAATAAATTCTGCCAATCGTATAAGCATCTGGATTATATTTATTTATAAGTCATCAAATGACGTTCCTTTTTGGCAGGATAAATGTCGTCTATCGTTATCAGAATTCCTGTTTCTTCCACGGCACCAAATCCTTCATTAATTGCAGTACCAAACATCCTCATTGTTGACGACAGATTCATGTAAGCATTTACTAAGGGAGGAATATTTTCATTGCAATTTCTTACGGCTTTATTAAGAATTTTATAATCAGCGTTATAATTCTTCCCAATAAAAATGGATTCAAGTTCGGCAAGAGAAGTTTGCCGTAATACCGGAACAATCGGACTAATCAGGAGTTGGGTGTCAAAAAAATACTTTTCAATAAAAAATAAAATCATGTCCCGGGCTTTGATGTTGAAATGGGGATACATGGTTATTTTTCCAAAAAAGTATTTTATTCCGGGATAGTCAATAATTAAAGCGCCCAAGCCATCCCAAAGATTATCGAGCGAATACATGCCTCTGCGCATATTTGTAAGCGGCTGGTAAAGAGGTTGCACAAATGATCGTCCCAATTCTATGGTAACAGGAAGGTAATTTTTCAGAAACTCCTTCGAAAAATCAAACAATTCGCTTGTTGCGAGATGGGGTTTTCCGTCGGGTTGAAAAATAATATCCTTGCAGTTAATGAATCGGTATCCTCCTACTATTTCCTTATCCCGGGGATTCCATACAATCAATTGCTGGTAGGCATCAGTGCAGGTATCAAACTCATCAATATCCACAGCCTTACCTGTTCCGCCCCCTGCTCCCCGAAAGGAAATCTCACGCAATCGTCCTATTTCGAGCATAACATTAGGCGAATTATGTGCAGAAATAATATATATCAGATTATTACCTTTATTTGTTTTGCGCTGAAGTTTGTTAGAAATAAGTTCTTTTTCAAGTAGTTTTTTTTCAATCGGACTGATAATATCTTCCATACTCAATAAATTATTAATTGTTAACACGGGATATAAAACTGCTATAATCGCCGTTTTCTATGGCATATACATGTTTTTTTACCAGGTTAGCCCATTCTGAATCATTATATTTTTTGTCGAAAATTGTATATGGGATAGAAGTGCCAAATCGTATCCGGATGACTTTGTTTTTTTGTTTTATCATTTCATCCACCAAGTAAAGCATTTCTATATTCACTTTTATTCCCAAAAATTTTCTCAGATTAGCCAGATTATAAAAAAAACCGGAATTACTTCCTGAAATATGTACAGGAATTATATCGCGCTGGTATTTGCGGGCTTTACTGATAAATGTTTTTTTCCACTCTAAATCAACGACCTTACCTTTTATTTTACGTGAGCACAAGCCAGCCGGAAAATACAATAAAGTTTTATTCGAGGCAAAAGTTTCGTCAAACACCGCAAGATTTGCTGCATTTCTTCCATGTTTATTGATGGGGATAAACACATCCTTTAAGTTAGGAAGGTTGAGCAATAAGTCATTTACCGGAAAAACAATGTCTTTGCGCACTTTACCGGTTACATACATTAATGCCATACCATCCAAGCCACCCAACGGATGATTGGCTGCCAAAATATACCGTCCTTCGGTTGAAATATTTTCAAGACCTTCGTACTGAATAATAACCCCAAATTCATTTAATATAGCTTCTATAAATTCAAGTCCAAATTTTGACTGGTGCTCTTCAAGGTAGCCGTTTAACTCCGTTTCGTGGATTATTCTTTTAAGGTAACTCAAAATAAAACGAGGAAGCATTTTTGCTAACCGCTCGCTCTTACTCTTAATAACGCTTTCAAGATTAATGAATTCCTTTTGGGGTAAATTAATAGTATCCTCCTTCAAGTACATCGTATTCCTGTTTTTTTCGGAAAACAAATGTAAAAAAAAATAAGTCAATGGATTCTTAATTTTTTGTAAAATTTAAAATATTTGTTTTTCAAAACATTCTGTATCTATCGTTTTTTCTGATTTTCTATTCTATAAATTATCAAATACTTACAATAACATTTCTTCATAGAACTGTATTTAAAAAATCAGCTTTCTACTTTACGGTTACATTCACGATGAGTTTTTCTACAAACAGTTATACCCATACTCTACAATACAATCTCCCACTTTTTCTTTATTATAATACACTGTTTATCTTGTTTTTAAAAAAACTCTCAAAAAAATTATCAAAAAGTTATTAACAACACAAATTTGTATATATCTATTTTACAATAATATATATAGCAAAGATTGATTTATTCCTCATTTTGTTAATATTTAGTAGGGGGAAATTATGGGAGATTGTGGGAGATTTTTTTATAAATTTACATCACAAAAATTCCAAGTCATCCGGAACCACTTAAAATGATAAATATCAACGGTGTATATGAATGTAGAATAGATGCAAAAGGAAGGTTTCCTTTTCCTGCTGCATTAAAGAAACAGCTTGCAAGCCAATTAGCTGACGGATTTTTTATGAAAAGAGGAATTTTTCAGCCCTACATCGAACTCTATACCATGGAAGTTTGGCAACTTGAAAAAAGTAAATTGATTAAAATAAATGAATACCAGAGTAAAAATGTAGAATTTGTTCGTAAGCTTCTCGCATATTCAAGAGAAGTTGAACTGGATCCCGCTGGCAGGTTGATGATTTCAAAAGATTTAGCCAGTTATGCAGGAATTACCAAAGATATAGTTGTCGCCACAGCAATCAACAAAATGGAAATTTGGGATAAAAAAGCCTACGAAAAGTCCATTGAATTCACTCCGCAGGAATTTGCAGCCGATGTGGAACGTATAATGACCGATGAAGTATATAAAGATATAAGGGGAGAATAAAAATGTACCACATTCCTGTCTTACTGAAAGAAAGCATTGATTTGCTCGAAATACAACAGGGAGGAGTGTATGTAGACGTTACTTATGGCGGAGGCGGCCATACCCAAGAAATGTTTGCAAGGGCAGCAGGAAATGTGCGGGTTATTGCTTTTGATCAGGACGCCGATGCAATAAAAAACAAAATTGACAACAACAATTTATTACTTTTAAATCAGAATTTCAGATACTTAAAAAACTTTTTGCGTTTATATAATACATTACCGGTTGATGGGATATTAGCTGACTTGGGAGTTTCATCTCATCAGTTTGACGCTCCCGATAGAGGGTTTTCCATACGCTTAGGTGGTGAACTTGATTTGCGGATGGACAGAAAAAAAACCTCAACTGCAGCAACAATTATCAATACCTATACTGAAAAAGGCTTAGCAACATTGTTTCATACATTCGGGGAAATAAAAAACGCCGGGAGGCTGGCAAAACAAATTATCGAAGCCAGAAGGGTAAAGTCCATTCAAACGATTGAGGAATTTATTGCAGTTATTGAAACCTGCATTAATAAAAAAAATGAAAATAAATACTTAGCTCAGGTATTTCAGGCTTTACGCATCGAGGTGAATCACGAACTGGAAGCACTGAAAGAACTGCTTATCCAATCGGCTGAAGTCTTAAAACCTGGGGGCAGGCTGGTCATAATATCCTATCAATCATTGGAAGACAGGTTGGTGAAAAATTATTTGCGTTCCGGGAATTTTGAAGGAACCATTGAAAAAGATTTTTTTGGCAATGTACAAACTCCCTGGAAAGTAATTACCCGCAAACCCATAACTCCGAACGAAGAAGAAACAGTAAAAAATAACCGCGCCCGTAGCGCAAAACTGAGAGC
>Ga0265297_10000423_pt1 | contig 127922 bp, 172 predicted proteins | sample Munlanlwell13791_FD_192502 | JGI IMG/M metagenome (GOLD analysis project Ga0265297, IMG submission 192502) | Leachate microbial communities from a municipal landfill in Southern Ontario, Canada - Leachate well 137-91 | ecosystem: Engineered > Solid waste > Landfill > Unclassified | place...
TCGATATACCAATTTTATTACTATTAGGGTTTGGAGGAGGGTCAACAAAAGCGAATGCCAGTTGACGCAACAGCAATCATAGGTCTTCTTATAGGGTTCCTTGTCGTAGGCGTGATAGGGGTATATGTGGGAGATCAGATGGTAAGTGCAGCAAACTTATCAGCAACAAACACATATACAACAGGAAACACCGAAGTTACAACTACTTCTTCATGGACAATTCCAGCCAACGTATACTCTATTGATCTTATCGTCATAGGGTCAGGTGGTGGTGGAGGTTCAGGTACAAACTCAACCGAGAAAGGTGGTGGCGCTGGTGGAGCCGGTACAGCATCAACGTATACGGGAATATCTACAACACCGGGCGGTTCAGTAGCAATCGTCATTGGAGCCGTAGGTACAGGGGGAACAGATGGTAACGGCACAGCAGGAGCGGCCTCGTCCGCGACAGTAGGTGCAACGCCATACACAGGAGCAGGTGGATCAAAAGGTATTAACGGTACAAGTGCAACCATAAACGGTGCTAATGGTGCTGCCGGATACGGTGCAACAGGATCATCAGGTACGGCAACAGCAGGTACGGGAGTAGTGACTCCGGGTACAGCAGGCACAGTAGGAACCGGTCGGGGTGCAGGTGGCCCGGGTGGTGGTATGGGAGCAGCAGGGTCTGACGGATCTGGTGGTAACGGTGCCGCAGGTGCCGTAGAGATCACGTATTACACGACAACAGGAACTGTTGATCCATTGTATGCATCACAACAGAGTGTAGTTAGTACATTCCAGTTAGGTGTAATATTATGTAAGATCATTGTTATCGTATCAATAGCAAGTATAGTATTTGTACTCCTTCAGAAGACCGGACTGATTCCACGGTTTGGAGAAAGGTAACTTAAAAAGTTACTTACATTAACCTTTTTTAGTAATCGTGCAAAATAGCAAATATTACTTCCTTTTATTATAGATAAGGCAGCAAGAAAACCCCTGTTTTTAAACAGGGGATGAATTGCGTTAACCCAAACAAATAAATCTGAACGCATTGAAACTATGAGTGACCATACAATGTTGAATTGTATGTGTGTTGCTCTCACAACAAGATTGTGCGAACACAATGTAGCTGGTGATTCTCCCGCAAACGAGATAGTCAGTAGTGGCCGTTTCAACCGGCCTGTGAGAATAAGGTTGGCTTTCGAGCCGACAAACTTCTCCAAAGTAATTAGAACGAGATGTGTTGTTCACCAGAACGACCTCACGCTCAATCCTCCCATTTTAACGGGAGGTAGTTGAATACAGAGGAATGGGTTGATTCCACGTTCTGGAGACGATTAGTGACTTAAAAAGTTACCTATATTAACCTTTTTTGAGAAAGTATATATCTGCAAGCGATTAAACATATATCTGATTGCTATAATGTAGCAAATCAGAAAGATGGTGGTCAGAAACAAACATGCCAAAAAAGAATGTATTAAATGACTGGGTTCTCCCATCAAAGTTTGAAGACCGGAAGAACGTACCGCTTGTAGACCTTACAACGGATTATTCATTTTATCCAAGAAAAACTGTGAATCAGGACAAGATTGACGAATACACGAAACTTGTCAAAAAGGGGCACGAGTTCCCGCCCATTGATGTTATTAATGTCGATGGTATCCTTAAGGTTTACGACGGATTCATGCGTTTTTCAGCATACCAGTCAGCTAACCGCACAACGATTAACTGTCGTGTAGTTAAAGGAACAAAACAGGATGCGTTACGGTTTGCAGCAAATAGCAATCTCGGTCGCAAAAAAGATCAGGGACTTCCACGGAACAAAGATGATGTCGAGAAGATCGTCAGGAGTTTCCTGTGTGACGACATTCTTGGTAGTGCACCAAGTAAACTGATTAGTGATTGGGCACACGCAAACCCACAGGTTATTGCACGTATGCGCCCACCCGCAAGTGTTCGGGCATTAAGTCGGGGAAAACCGGGGGGTAGTTCCCCAAACTTGCCTGCATCTAGCCCTGTTGGTGTAACTGATGACGAAGGGTTAGATGCAGATCTCATAAAAAAACAGTTGTCATTAGAAGTAACAGATATCGTTGAACCGTCAAAGTCGGTTGATGTCAAGGTTAGGTATAGCACATATGTGGTGCTGGAAGTAATCTTTAAGAAAACCCCCGGTCGTTGGGAAACTCTTGGCGACCTTGTAGAAGATCTTGCAATACACAAACTAAAAACAATGGAGTGATGAAAAAACATGTTAACACAAATTGCAGAAATGCCGAACATCGGCAAGGAAATGATTACGCCCGGTCTTGCACAGGCAATTCTTGGGTTGAACCACAGGAACCGTAAGATTGATCCGGATCGAGTAGATCATTTTGTTCGTCTTATCAAGACAAATCAATTTGACAACTCGGTTCCCGATCCGATTGTGATTGACAGGAACAACGTTCTCATTAACGGCCAGCACCGGCTGACCGCGATCAATAAATCGGGTGAATCAATTCCTATGTATGTCCAGCGTGGCAGTAACCACGACCTGATTCTCAACCTCGATCTTCAGAGGAAGAGGACTATCGGACAAGCCGCATACATTATGGAGAGCAACCACAACCAGTTCCACACCAAAATGGCGGCACTGATGTTCCAGATGTACGTTACCGAACTTAAGGGAGAACCGTTTACCAACATTAAACTCTCGGCAAAGGAAACCCTGATGATTGCAGATAAGTTTACCAGCGGTATCAGGTTTGCAGAGAAGAGTTTCGGTCGGGCAACCGGCACGATTGGCCCGGTCAAAGCTGCACTTGCGCGTGCGTATTACGGAGAGACCGATAAAGACAAACTCTTTGAGTTCGGGCGGGTCTACAACACAGGGATGTATGATGCATCTATCGGTCAGGTTCCGGTAAAACTTGAGAAGTATGTTAACAGTATGTCGCGCAGTGCAAAGTATGATAAGAGCCGTGAGATTTATCTGGCGACAGAGTATGCGATCCGGCATTACATGCTTAACCGGCAGGTCAAGAAGATCAAACCGGCAGAAAAAGAATTATACCCTGCGGTTAATCAGATGTTTAAATCTCTGAACATCAAGATCTAATTTTTTTGATATTATGGCTACGACAAGGATAGATTTACTTTCAAAAAAAGAGGATCAGTGTGATATGTGCAAATATTATGTTGCATTGAGCACCCTTGAGGGGTTTGAACAACAACACCTTCTTGAACAAGAATCTTATGTTGGTAAGGATTATATAAATGATTATGGTAAGTGCCGACGCTATCCCCCATTATATCAACTTACCTATAAGAACACACCGACATTTAAATTCCCAAGAATAAATGGATGTAACTGGTGCGGCGAGTTTAAAAGAAAGGAGGGTGAATGATAAACTTAAAAGTATTATCTGGACTTTTAATTTTATTATTTCTTGTACCCTGTGCGTCAGCGATGGAACAAATGAAATAACATGTAATGGTAGTTTACCACAATGACCCCACAACAGCCCAACCCGTTGAGATGCGAGACATGCGAATTTGACCCATTGAAAAAAGGATTATCCTTTGAATCCTGTCCTTTGTGGGATCAAATCCCCTATGGACACGATGAGTTGTTTAGAGATGAGAGAATAAAACTTCTCGGACAGTTCCGCGTTACGACAAAGTATACGGGTTGCACCTCACATTCATCAATGGTAACCACCGAACAACGTATTGAAGATGCAGTCGCGGAACTGGAACGAATCAGAAAACCAGATACACCAAGGTATGATCCATATGATAATGGGTGGGATACAGGATTTGAATGCGGGTGTAATCGGGCAATAAGTCTATTACAGGAGATTAAAAAATGAGTCGTGAAACTACAGGGCCGGTTGGCGTAATCACGCACGGAAGACCAGAGGGAGAAAGTTGTGAGAACTGCTTTTACTGTCTTTCATATATAATTAGAGGATCTATTGGATTTAAACCTGCGAACATCGAGGTATTTGAATGTTGCAGGAATCCACCGGTTCAACCTTTTGATAACTGCGGATCATCGAAGTATCCCGAAACAAACGAAAATAACTGGTGTGGGGAGTGGAGGCATCGATGACCAAAACTTCCCGGGATGTTGACAATCAGCAAAAAAAACAGCAATGCCATGCGACTGTATGTAAATTATATCCATCATGTGGGCGTTATAGTAATTATTTACCCCCCTGTGCCACAAACGTTCCTGTAAAAAAACAGACATCTTCCGAATTACGCATGAACGAGGAACGAAGGGAATACAACATCTCGTTCAAAGAAGATCCATTACTTACGGCATTCGCTGAAGGTCAGAAATATGGGAGAGACGAAGAACGGAGGAGATTAAGAGATCTACTCAAAGCGATATTCAGTGATAAGGCAGAAACCGCAGATACATTGCTGCACGACCCCTTTACAAAATTGACCTCCAGAAGGACGTTAAAAATTCAAGGGACAACATTCGCTGAAGCAGTACTTATTGTTGAAGAATATTTAAGTGAACAACACCAGCAAACATTTCTTAAAAAGGAGTAAAAATGATACTTAAACAGATAACAATCACCGGTGCAGATGACGATACGGAACAAGACGATCTCTATTCTCTGTCAGAGAAATATCCATTTGTAGAATGGGGGATTCTGTGGTATCCTAAAAAGATGGGAGAACCACGGTATCCTACAAGTGGGTGGATAGGAAGATTCCTTAGCAAAAAACCGAAGAACGTATGTGTCTCACTTCATATCTGCGGGAGAGACGCAGTGGATTTTGGATATCGTATAGATGAATCTCCATTATGGGATTATCTGATCAATGCAAACCGGGTTCAATTAAATTTCCCGTATAAAAAAGTGGATTTGGATACCGTTCTTGCGATGCTTCAACGAGGGAAATACGATCTACGGTATGCCATAAACCGATACCACGCCCTTGATCCCGGGCGGTATGTAATTATTCAGGCAAACGAAGGCAATAGAATCCTAAACGCATGTCTTGAAGATTATCCCGCGATAGAATTTCTGTTTGACGAGTCAAGGGGTAATGGTGTAAGTATACGAGAATATCCGAAACCTATCGCGAGAAAACGCAATGGGTATGCTGGTGGAATAACACCGGATAATGTTCTGGCAGTTCTTCACGATCTAAAAAAAGTAGTTCCGGAATATGACGAGATTTGGCTTGATATGGAGTCCGGAGTTAGAACGGATAATAAACTCGATCTTAAAAAAGTTAAATCTGTTCTGGCGGATGTTAATTCAAAAATAATACACTAAAATGGAGTATTAAATTATGGCAGAGAATTTACCAGTAAAATGCACATTAAAAAAGCTCGGAAAAACATATAACCATCTCGGAAAGGAGATAATTACAGCAATTGTAATGGCAACTACGTTGTGTTTAGCCGCTCTTCCGGGAATGATCGTTGTGGCACTCGCAGTGTACGGGTATATCATTACCGTGGGTGTAGCAATGGCACCTTATCTACAGGTAGCACCACAGCCTTCTGTATCGCTTGTTTCAACGCAGTTTGTTGGATTTATGGCAACCCTCTTATTAGGTGCCGAACTCTTATGGGTTTGTGCAACAATAATGTATGTCTCTTTAATGTGGATCTACAAAAGAATGGGAATATTAGATCTGATTAATAAGATATCCGATTGGTGCGATGATTATTCTCCGATTACAAAAGCCGCAAAGGAAAAAGCAGAACTGGAAGATAAAACCCCCGAACTCATCGAAAAACCAACATATGATAACGCGTGGGCGAAATCAACACTTATTGAAGTTATATCAACGCCGGGGTTAGTGGCTCTCTTTGTAACACAAGTATTATTATTTGTTATTGCACGTTTAGGCATACAGACATTGATTACAGGAACTACAATGATTAAAATAATGTTAATATTTGCACCACAAACTCCTCCAGAAAGTATATCTGCGCTCTTTGTTGTTGTGGGTGCTGTGTTCATTGGTGTTGCAACGCTCCTTATTACAGAACCGTTAGTAAAATGTTTGTGCACGAACCTTAATGTAGACAAATTCGTCCAAGAACCGAGTGAGAATCAGTAAGGCTCATCAATAGCCCCTCTTTTTGCGGGGGAATAGTTTATATACTACCTTATCATAAATGGTAATACGAGGTATTATATTTATGGTATCAAAACCGGCAGAACTACCACTTGCACCAGTCAAGAGGGTATCGGAGAGTAGTGGAGTCCAGAGAATTGGGATTCCCGCCGTCGAGGTAATTGCGCTCGCGGCAAAAGAATGGATTAAGGAGATTACGACTAGTGCAGAGAAATATGCGATCCATGCCGGTCGTAAAACAATAAAGCCAGAAGATATTCTTGTTGTCATTAAAGACAAGGGAATCACCGTTCAAATGCCAGCAAAGAAATCACGAAAATCATCTTCTTCTCAAAAGTCAGTTCAAAAGCCAGTAGCCGCACAACCCGCAGCGAAGCAGCCGGGTCAGCAGCCACAGCAACCCAAGCAGTGATGGGGGTAAAACCCCATCATGTTATCGGGTAACAGATATATTATATTTACACTCACAGAATTTCTCGGTGGGTTGTTATTATTTATCTTGGGTGTTTTGACGTTCCTTTCATCATTTACGATGAAATGTTCGGAAGCAGAGGTTATTACAGTCCAGATGGTATGTCTGATCATGATATATATCGGGGTACTTAAACTCGCTCCATATGCAGACGAGTTTACTATGTGGGCGTATAATACAGGATCACAACATATATATGAATGGCAAACGAATAGGAAGAAGGACAAGAAATAAGTAAGCAAGCAGTGCTGGAGTAGGGTAGTGGTTATCCTTGGACATTTGGAGTGTTTAGACGCCGGTTCAATCCCGGCCTCCGGCATTTATTACAACGTTGCTGTTGGGTAGTGGTTATCCTTGATGATCCGGAATCATCAGACGACAGTTCAAATCTGTCCAGCGACATTTCCTCAATGTGAGGAGCGAACTCCCGTAGTCTAGCGGTCAAGGATGCCGGACTTTGAATCCGGCGGCGTCAGTTCGAATCTGTCCGGGAGTATCCCAAAAAAAGGGAAAAGAAGCCCCGTAGTGTAGCCGGTAATCATCATAGACTCTGAATCTATGGAGGTCAGTTCGAATCTGACCGGGGCGATAGCAATCTCTTTTATATACCCAGACGAACTATCTCTATTCGTGAATGTATATGGAAAATACAATTGCGGAGATGTTAATCAAGCGAAAGGCGATTGTATTTGGAGAGTTTAGTTCCCCGAATGGAGTGACCGCCGACTATATTATAAATATGAAATCAGTAATAACTCATCCAGCAAGCCTCTCTTTGATAGCACATAAAATAATACAAGAGTTTGATTTTGATACGGTTGCCAGTGTAGTAATTAGCGGGTTACCAATAGCAACAACAATCGCAATGATTGCTAACAAACCTTTAGCTATTATACGAAAAATTCCGGCAGATCATAATTTAAAAGAGGCAGTATCGGAGATGTCAAAGGAGAGAATGTCCTGCTTATTGAAGATGTGACGAGTAAAGGTGAATCGGCATTATATGGTGTAAAAGCGTTACGTGCATCGGGTGCAATGTCAAATCGTGTAGTTACAATTATAAACAAAGAACAAGGTGCTGAACAGTTATTAAAATTAAATGATATTAGGTTATATGCATTATCCACAGTTAAAGATTTGAAAAGACTCGCCCTATCCTAAAAATATAAATATGGGGGAGATCAACATAGATAATGTCAATACCGTAACACGTATTGACACACAAAAGGACAGCGCCAACGAAAGCAGCTAAAGTCATTCGGTATCCCCCAGATCTTCCCATTCACTGGACAAACAAAGAAAACGGTGGTGCCTGCGGCAGCACAAATGGTGGGAATTGGTAAACGCTTGTCGATGTGTACAGCAAGTGGTTCTGTTCCGTGAGGGCAGGAGGTTTCCCACTCAATACAAAGTACCCAGATCTTCCCATTCACTGGGCAAACAAAGAAAACGGTGGAGTCTCCTTTATAGGGGGGCAAAAAACGGTGAAGTTCCAATCACTAATTCGAGGACTGACCTCGCTTAGTGGCCCCCGTTCCGTGAGGACGGGGGGTTCACCCAAGAAGCAAATAACAGCAACCATCGGGCATAGGTGTATCATTTTCTCTTTCCCTCATTGTCCTTATCTCAAGAGGATAAAAAGAGATGAGAATCGTATCTGTGGGGGTGTTGCCGCACCCCTATAGGTGCAAAAAAAACATAAGCCAGTATAGCATAGTGGTCTAATGCGTCGGTTTTGTAAACCGAATGTCGAGAGTTCAAATCTCCCTACTGGCTTTCTGCCTCTGGAGCAGTGAAGGTACTGCGCCACTTTCGTAAAGTGGAAGTAACGGGTTCGATCCCCGTCAGAGGCTTCCAGTCACTGGAGCAGTATGGTATTGCGCCTGCTTGGTAAGCAGGAAGTAGTGGGTTCAATTCCCATCGGTGGCTCTTCAAGTGAAAGCTTGGACGAATCCCAAACGTAAAATGGGTGGTGCGGATGTCGTGAAAACGACCGCCGTGGATATTATATATCCACGTTAAAAACAAATGGGCCTATAGTGTGAGCGGCAGCACGTCAGACTTTTAAGGGGACTCTTCCCACGACCACCACGGAGTTCCCGAAGAAATCTGATTGCACGGGTTCGATTCCCGTTAGGCCCATTAGACCCGTATAAGACCCATATTATGAAGTTATTGTTTCATCTTTTCGAAAACTCCAACGCCGCTCGTGGCAAATGTTGTTATACTTGTTGTCAAAGGAAATGGGATTACGTCGCGCACCAATATCGTTGTGATATATTACAAAGGCAAGTGAAAGAAAACTACATATGCACAAATTTCATGTGGTGGGACGGAAAATCAAATACAATCCATAGGGAATGGACGTATCCCCCGGCAGCAATACCATAAAAAAACACAAGTATTATAATCTTATAAGGCAATTTAATAAAAAGAGGGTGCGTGGTATAACGGACATTATCACAGCCTGTCACGTTGTGGACTCGCGTTCAACTCGCGGCGCATCCGTTTTATGTATGGGATAAATTTATGTTAACTTCAGAACAGGCAAGAAAAATTGGAATTATTGGTGCAAAACTTACAGGTGAAATAAGTAAACAACGCAGATTAGTAGCAATTGCAAATTACGATAAAGATCCAAAATTATGTCTAATCTGTGGTAAACCACTATCCTACCAACAGAAACTTAATAGAAATAAATATTGTAGTCATTCATGTGCTGCAACAAAATCAAATCAAAACAGAAAAGTAAAAAGAATGTGTTTGTTTTGTGGGAAAATACTAAATAAAGATCAAAAAAAGTTTTGCAGTCACACATGTCATGGTAATTATGTTACATCAAAACACATGATGGATGGAGAACCATGCAGTCCAAAATCATTAAGAAGATATTTATTAGTAACAAGAGTGTATATGTGTTCAGAATGTGGATTACCAACGTGGAAAAATAAGCCAATTCCATTGGAAGTGCACCATATTGATGGGAATTGTGATAACAATAAGGAAGAAAACTTGGAATTATGGTGTAGAAACTGTCATGGTTTAACTGAAAATTTTGGAAATCGTAATAAAACAGGGAATGGAAGAAGAGTAAAAACAAGATTAAAAAAACACAATTAAAATTTAACTTTATTATGACAAACGACACATTACTCGAAAAAGTGAAAATGGCGGTTGTCATTTTCCTATATTTTGGGATAATATATCCAATACGGTTTATTATATGGCCTCTCACTAAAATAATTTATACTAATATTTACCTATTTGTCTGCCTGTTTTTCATTTGGGTAATGTCAATTATGGGTGTTTTTAAGAATTTTAACGAAACGTTCAGTCAAAAAATAATGGAAAACCGCCTTGATTTAATATGGACTATTAAACCCATTGTAACAATATTTGGTTTTGAAATAACTCCTATGCATATTTTCATCGTAATTATGGGGTTATTATTTATATACAGGATCTTTGAAGTAATTAATAATATAATAAGTATGGTAAAAGTGATCCTCGGGCATACACTTATGGCGGTGTTGTGGGTATGGTTTACAATATGTGGGGATAAAGATCGTGCCGTAATGTTCATCCAATCACCAAGTGAAAGAAAATCAATATTAGTATTTTGGGGACTTCTGGTTTTGGCAATAATAGCAGTAATTGTATTCTTTTATCTCAAATCATTATCACAAGACATATCTTCAGATTATCTTATAACCTCAATGAATATGACATCACACTTAAATGATACGGTATCGTTAGGAACACCGGCATTAAATAATATCTCTTTACAGGAAGCAATTGACAAAACATACGAGATGGTGTAACATGGAATTTCAGATAGATGGAACTGTATTACCAATACTTACCATAACCCTAAAAAAAGGAGAATCCGTATATTCTCAAAGTGGTTCATTAGTGTCAATGACAGAAGGTATAGTATTCCAGACGGAATTACTGGGTGGGATTACAAAGGCGATACGTAGGTTAGCCGGAAAAGAATCAGCATTCATTACAAGGTTTATCGCAAAAGAGGATGGGGCAGTAGTATCATTCTCGGAAGAAAACGTTCCGGGTGTGACTCGTGCATTCTATTTAGATAACGATGAACTGTTATGTGAACGATCATCATTTTTGTGTTCGGAATCGACGGTAGATCTGGACATTGCGTTCTTAAGAAAAATATCGGCAGGGATATTCAGTAAAGAGAGTTTTGTTTTCTTACGTGTGTCAGGGAAAGGATACGTGTTTCTCCACCCACACGGTGAGATTAAAGAACACACATTAAAAGAAGGGGAGAAATTACGGGTTTCACGCGGTAAAGTTGTGGCGTTTGAAAAGACTGTTGACTTTAATGTAGTGTTCTTAAAAACAGCAAAAACCATTTTGTTCTCGAAAGAAGGTTTGTTTATTACAGAGTTGACCGGGCCGGGAAAAGTATATGTCCAATCGACAGTGAAATGGTAAACTATATATCTGCAACAATCATATTATGATATTAACAATCAGGAGGTTGTATATGGTTGAATCAGAAAATAAAAGTGTGCCTTTTTCCGGGTATATCTGGTTAATCGGTCTGTTTATTTGTTGTGTTGCTCTTGTAGCAAACCGTTATGTTCCCGAGGACAGTATGTTAACTACATCAATGTCCGTTGCGGGGCTTGTCGTAATGGTGATCTTCGGCGCACGGGCGATTGCATATAAATCATGAAAGTTAAAGAAACCACAATGCAATCCGTTACAATAGAGAAGCGGTATTGCGATCAATGTGGAAAAGAGACGCATGAGTTAAGTTGTCACCAACGGCACTGTAATTTGTGTGGGAAAGATCTTTGTTGGGATTGTACAACCACCGTTGATGAAGTGGACGAACCGGATATTTGGCACACAAGTTATTGCAAATCCTGCTTTGAGATTTATCGCAAAAACAAACAAGAATTAGACGAACTGGATCTTAAAATCAACACGATCTGGAATAAAATGAGAGAAGAAGCAGAAAAAAAGAGAGTAGATTTCAGGAGGGAATAATTAATGTTAAAAGATAGTTTTATTTTAGTAAGTAAATTATTGATAAGTGTTATTTTTATCGGAATCGTTGCATATATATCAGTAACGGCGTCGTCGGGGATATTAGGGATCATTGGTCTTGAGAGTCCAACCGTAGGAATATTAATCGCATTATTAATCGCAGCAGCAATGTCGAGTGCAGCGTTAACGGGAATAGATAGGAGTTATTTGAAATGAAGATAAGTTGTGTAGTAAAAACATCTATATTCTATCTAATAACTTTTATTGCAGCAGTGATCTATTTCGGAATTTCGGTTGCGGTATCAGGGTTTCTTTCGTTACATATCCTTGGATTTTTTGGAATTGATAAATCTGCATATCAAGGCATGGCACTAATGGTATTAGTATTGAGTATATTAATTATAATTATATGTTTATCTACTGGGGTAACCGAGTGTTATCTCAAAGAAAAAGAAAAAAGAAAGAAAGAGGTGTTGTAATGACGATTGCAGACGATCTTATGAAGACAGCACCGTTTGAAATGGGGTTTGGAGTAGGTGGTGTAGTTATAGGAATATCTTGTTTATGCTCATTATGGCTTATATTGAGTGCCATGTCGATAGACACCGAACAATCCCTTGCGGTTACACGAGTATTAATGGAACACAAAGTGTTTATTGTTAGTCTGATATACGGATTTTGTTTTATGATCTTTCTCGGATGGGGCGGGTTAATGGCGGCAATAATAAAGACCATAAAAAACACAAACCGGTCAAACAACAATGACATATAAAACAACGAGGCTATATAATGGAAGGAACACCACCGATCTTAAATATTCACTCACAGAAAGATCCGCACGATAATTGTTATATCGTGGGTAATTGGCATGGACTAGTTAATTTACACAAAGCATTGAATGCGTATTTCGAAGATAAAAAAGAAGAAAGAGAATTCTTTGTTAGTGATGGAGAAGGATATACCCTTCATATTATCCGTGAAGACAATGTAGACAGATTAGCACTTCCCTACACCTCGGAAACATCACAAGAGCGAAGAGACTACGCGAGATATCCGTGGGGCGTTAAATAAATGGAACAACAACCTGTAATCCTGTTTGATGCACAGAAGATTTACAAGAAAATAACAACAAACTCAACCTATGAAGATGCACATATGGAAATCATATTTGGGTTAATAATGTTGATACCCTTCCTCTTTCTATGGGTAATGTTCACTGGAGGGGCGTTGTATCCCGAAGACCGAATTATAACCGTAGATTCGGTTGAATATCATTCTCATGTCACGTCAACTGCATGGAACGATCCCAACTACGTTACAGGAGAATATATTGAAATAAGGATCACCGATACAAATGGTGCAAAATATGAATTCTCACCATCAAAACACGCTCTAGATAATCCTATGTATGCCAAAATCAATAATGGCTGGGCGTTTCTTCCACACGAGCAAACAATAGAATCTGGTGGGAAATACAAAATAACATTGTGGCATTCGATATTCATGGGGAATTATGTTACCGATAGTTTCTCAAACTGGAATCCTAATCCCGAAATATCAAAATGTGTGAGGTTGGATTAATGGTGGCAATCGTGAAAATTATAAAAACAGATACCCAACAATGACATATAAAACCCCATTTGATGAATATTCATTGGTGGAAATGTTACGCGATTGGGAGATCGATGCAACAACAGCCGGTAACCTTGAAGAAGCAAAAGCATATCGGCGTGTAATTAACAGTGTATTAAATGGTGTTGTAAATCAAAGACCTCACGTAAAATACAGGATATAAATTATGAAGATTCCAGACCTCAAAAACAGAAACACATGGGCAATTATATCGATTGTAACCTTTTTTACAATCTTTGCTCTCTGGCTACGGCTACTGCCGCTGCTGACATTAGGCAATGCAGATAATATGAATATCGTGGGGAGCGACGACCCGTTGTATAACCTGCGCCTTGTTGAACATATGCTTGCGAACAACATGAACTATCCGTGGTTCGATGCGATGACACAATATCCGATTGGAACACCAGTATATTGGGGGCCATTATTCACGACAGTGATCGCAATCGCATGCCTTCTTGTTGGAGCAACAACCCGCCCGGAGATCCTTAATGTTTTACTGATAGTCCCGCCGTTAATGGGAGTTGCACTTGTTCCGGTTATGTATTATGCGGGAAAGGTCTGTGGCGACTGGAAAACCGGTTTAATCACGTCGGGATTTACAGCAGTTATTGCAGGGACATTTTTCTACAGGTCGATCTATGGATATGCCGATCACCACATTGCAGAAGTATTATTCTCGGCGATATTCTGTCTGTTATATATGTATACGCTCCTGTCGGAGAAAGACAAGAAGATCGATCTGAAAGATATCGGGACGTATAAAAGTGCACTTCTCCTCGCATTTATAACGGGTATTGCGTATTTCCTCGGTTTAATGGTAATGCCGACAATGATCTTGTTTGCAATGATAGCGGGGATATACACGATCCTACAGTTTATTATCGATAGGTTTAGAGGGAAATCAAGTGAATACTTATTAATTATTAACGCCGTGGTCTTTACAGTAGTAACGGTCAGTCTTCTGGTATTCGGACTGAAAAACACAACCGGTCTGGATCTTACAACATATTCAATAGGTCATATATATGCATATATAGGTTTAATTGCCGGTTCGGTTATTTTATACGCGCTCCAGCAATACCTTACATCTAAAGACAAACTCTATTACCCGGGAGTGATTGCAGGTATTGGTATAGTTACTGCGGTAATCCTGAGTATAGTTAACCCCCAATTATACTCGTTGTTTATCAGCAACTTCTTCTCGTTCTTCGGGCAGGTAAGTATTACAAACACCGTTCAGGAAGCGAGAGGATGGACAATGGAACTGGCATGGTCAACGTTCAATTACAGTATTATCTTGATGATTGGCGGATTCTTGGTGATGTTATATAACAATATCAAGGATGACAGACCGGAACAGGTATTTGCAATGGTTTGGTCAGTTATTATCTTTGCGTCTACATGGCAACACGTCCGGTATGAATATTATATGGCACTAAACGCTGCATTACTCGCAGCAGTTTGTATTAGTTTTACGTTATCAGGAGCATTGCCAAATATAAAGAAGATCATTTCGGGACGGCCTGAACCAATACCCGAGGAAGAAATACCCAAAAGAAAAGGTAAGAAACAGAGAAAAGGTGGCAGCAGTGCAACGGCACCGGATATGAATCCCTCGTTATACATACCGGTAATTATCCTCATTGCAGTTGCAGGACTCGGACTGATATTTGCATATAATTCCGTTACGATTGATTACCTCGGGGGCGTCAACAAACCGATCCAGATGAATCCCGATTGGAAAGAGTCGGCGTTATGGATGAAAAACAACACACCAGAAACAGGTGTGGATTATTACAAAGACTATGACAAATCCACGTTCATCTACCCCAACCAGTCGTATGGCGTAATGTCATGGTGGGATTACGGTCATATAATTACAACAATCGGAAACCGCATACCCACCGCAAACCCGTTCCAGCAAGGTGTTGCCGGTAACAACGGTTCAGCCGCCTATTTCATGTCTGTATCAGAGGACGAAGCCAACAGGATTCTTGATGATCGCGGGACTCGGTATATAATAACCGATGTTGAAATGGCGCAGGGCAAGTTATGGGCAATGGCGACATGGTATAACGAGACACTAGCGGCATCGCCGTATTACGATACGTTATATTATCCGAATCAAGAAGGTGGAGTTAATGTGGGGACGTTCAACAAACAGAACTATTATGAGACAATGGTAATAAGGCTCCACAACCTTGACGGGTCGATGACAAAAGCAGGAGACGTAATCTATATTGAATATACAGATCCGTTTATTACAAAGATGGCACTCCCGGTAATTACGAACGGGGGGTTAATGAACCATACCGAAGCTATAACAAAAGCAGAGGCGTATAAACAATCTGCGCCAGCGATAGGGTATCATGCCGCAGTATACAATACAAACGTGTTAAGCCCGATAGAAGATGTCTCGGCGCTCCAGCACTATCGGTTAGTCCACGAATCGCCGACGAATGTATTTGCATCCGGCCCGTATGATCTCAAATACGTTAAAGTATTCGAATACGTCAAGGGCGCACATATTAAGGGAGAAGGGATTATTGAAGTCCCGATAGTTACAAACACCGGCAGGGCGTTCACGTATCGTCAGGAAAGTGTCAACGGGGAATTTATCGTGCCGTATTCGACGGGTGGTTCTTCATATGACGTAAAGACAACCGGGGGATACAAGATTGCAGGGTCTGGTACGGAATACGAAGTCAGTGAACTTGCAGTGATGCAGGGACAGACGATAAATTAATTTTTAAGAGGTAAATATTATGATTGACACAGAGAAATTTGAAGATGGAGATATCATTGAAGTGTTATACGAATATCCAATGTCACACCCGGTATACCCCGGCACTGAACACAAACTATTGGGAGTGATTGCAAGAGTCATCCCCCACAAGATCATGGTTCAGCACGACGATCCATATCTACCACAAAAAATTATCGGAGTAGATAAATCGAGAGTATTGCGGCATTGGAAACTTATGGGGGAACAGAAATAATGATTAACTGGAACGTATGTTTGAAATTCTGGCTTCCGTTAGGGATAACATCGATCATAGTATGTGTGGTTTTGTGGTGTTATGTATTCCCAGCTATGATACCAGATGGAGGACATAAGGCGGAACCGTGGCTGGGGGTAGTTGGATGGATAATAGCGTTTATGACAGCATCGATAATTGTCTACCCGGACAAAATACGGGAGATAACAATTCCAGATCCCGATTTACAGATGCCGCAACAAGAGGAACATAATGATTGATTGGAAATTCTGGTGTACGATAATTGGAGCAGCGTGTGTAATTTACACCGTGATGTGGTTTTTTGTATTACCGTATATAACTCATACAGAACCCCCAAGTGTTATACCTTATCTTGTGACAATGACACTTACACTTATAATAGCATCAGTAATCATATACCCAGACAAAGTTAGAGAAGCATTCTGGAGGTAAATAATATGATTGATTGGAAATTCTGGTGTACGGTAATTGGAGCAGCGTGTGTAATTTACACCGTTGAATGATTTTGGGTGATTCCGGTAGTGTTTAAGGTTGAAGGCTCCAAGATCGTCACACCGTTTGTAATATCAACGATCTTCGCGTTTTTTGTTGGTCTGATTGTAGTATATCCGGACAAACTTTATGAACTCTTTGAGAGGAACTGATCAAAAAACCTTAACAACATTAATTAAATATACCAGTATCGCTCAATAATTGTCGCAAATTCAAATTCGGGGCTAAAGATTTATCGGACTGCCCCGATAATAATCGTTATTTTAGAAAAGTATATATTATTGAACGCTGAAAAGGAAAACTATATATCAATCAATCACGCACCACTACTAAATTAAAAGGATTTTTCATCATGTCAGAAAAGATTTTATTAGCTCTTGGAGACACGCACATTGGGAATGAAGGATCTGTTATGCCGGAAGAAGTTAATTCAGATGAATTGATTCCGGGACGAAACAGACGATATTTTCCAAATCAGATACAAAAAGAGTTATTGAAGAAATGGTACGCAATGGTTGATGATTGTCCTCGACCGGATGTTCTTTTATTGAATGGTGATCTTGTAGATGGTAAAAACTACAAAGAGTCCGGGATGGGAACATGGACTACGGATGTTCATTTACAGTCTCAAACATTAAAGGAACTAGTATCTATGCTAAAACCGCGTAAAATCGTAGGTACAAGTGGGAGTCCCTATCACAGCGACAGGAACCCGAATATGGATAAAATTGCGGTAGAAGCGTGCGGAGGCACGTTCCGTGGTGGGTATGCGGCATTGAACATTGATGGTATAAGAGTTCACGCTCAACACAAGGTTTCAGTAAGTAAATCGACGTGGCAATATAGATCGACCCCCGTAGGTAGAGCAATGGTACTTGCGGCACTTAATGAATCCGATTTTGGGCATTACGACGTTATTCTGAAATCGCATGCTCACTACTATTGTTATGTTGGATATAGCAACTCACTTGGTATAATTTTACCCGCATGGAAAGCCTACGACCCATTCGGTGACACGAACTTGGAATTTAATAACCCGGCAATCGGGTATGTGAAATTTACAATTGAAAATGGTACATACTCGTTCGATGGCAACATCTCACATTTCAAGCAGAAAGATCTCAGCCCGGATATTATCGTATAATATTTAAGAGGCATCTCCATGAAAGGAAGTACAAAATGCGATGAAATTTTTATTGACGAACTCGAAGTTTTAATGAGAGAAGACCCAATGCAGACTCAGAAATGCGGTGCAGGGGGAAAACTTTGGTCACGTCGTGAAATGGCGATCCTGACAAAATATTACGGGTATGTAAAAACGCGCGATCTCATCCCGTATATGGAGAATAGGAACCTTAATCAGATTCATGCCAAAGCGTTACGGATGGGATTATCTACAAATAAAGATGAAGACCCCGTAGAAAGGAACTAACATGCTCTCAAAAGAAACTATAATAAAAGGACTGGGTATATTTGGCGGCGCATATTTATTTATAACGAATGGTTTAAAGGGTGAGTAAAACCCCCCGGATTTATCCGTGGGGATAAAACGAACCCTTTGTCCGGTACTACGTTCATCAACAAGAAACATTATTCTTCACATAGAACTGTATAGTAGACAACTATATATGTGTCAACAGCATACAATAAAAGTGCAATGGAGTATAAACATTCCAAAAACAAAGTGTTCCTAATGAACTATCATTTAGTTTGGTGTCCGAAACGTAGGAAACCCGTTCTTGTTGATACGGTCAAGGAACGACTTGACCAGATAGTTCGTGAGGTCTGTAAAGAGAGGCAAGTAGATATTCTGGCAATGGAGATAATGCCAGACCATATTCATTTATTCTTGTCAACGAACCCGGATATGCCAATTCAGGATGTGATACGGGTCATCAAGGGGAGAAGTTCTAACCATCTCCGGAAAGAGTTTCCCGACCTCTTGAAGTTGCCATCGTTGTGGACACACTCGTATTTCATCTCAACAGCAGGAAATGTTTGTTCTGAGACTATCCGAAGATATATTGAGGAGCAGAGTACTCAATGATTAACGTCACCCGGTATCGAGTATATCCCACGAGGGAACAAGCAGACACGATATTCAGACAGTTTGGACTGTGTACTGATCTGAGAAACAAGTGTCTGGATACCGGAAATTTTGACGTTCGACAACTCCCAAACTTCAAGAAAGAAACACCGGAACTAAAAGAAGTTCATAGTGTAGTTTTGCAGAATATGATGTTCCAGATAAAAGAGAACATTAAAACGCTGTCGAAACTGAAAAAGAAAGGTTTTCGTGTAGGTAAACTCCGGCACAAACCGGTCAGGTCGCTCATCTACGAGCAGACAGGGTATAAGTTCATCGGGAACCGGTTGTCGTTGAGCAAGGTTGGTAACCTGCGTATTTCGATCTCGCGGTCAATACCGGGCGTCGTGAAACAGATAGTTTTGAAGTTCACTAAGACCCACAAGTGGTTCGTGTCGGTGATATCGAGAACGACCGATGAACCGGTGAAGTGTGAGAGTACCCGAATCGTGGGTATTGACATGAACCTGATAGTATTCTCGCACGACAGTGACAATCACACCAAACAGCATCCGCATAATGTTAGAAACGCTTTGAGACAGTTAAGCAGAGCACAGCGCAAGATGAGTCGGAAAGTCAAGGGTAGTCATAACCGTAGGAAACAGAGGGTAATAGTTGCCCGAGTCCATGAAACGGTACAAAACCGTCGAGATGATTTCCTGCACAAGTGGAGTACCAAGTATGTATATCAAAGTAACTATTCCGGGATTGCGGTCGAGAAGTTGAATATCAGGGATATGATAAAATATAATATGGATATGCAGGATAAGAAGAAGCGTCGATCTAAAAACCGCAATACTTTTGATGCAGCGTGGTTCAAGGCGAGAACGTTTCTCCAATACAAGGCTGAAAGAGCTGGTATTGACTTCAGGGTAGTTGATCCTGCATATACCACACAAACCTGTTCAAAGTGCGGTCACCGACAAAAGATGGACGAAAGTATAAGAACATATATTTGTCCGGTCTGTGGGATGACAACAAACAGGGATCTGAACGCCGCTATTAATATTAAAAAGAGGGCGTTCGGTGTAGGGTTGGTGACACCCGAATCCAAGCTTGTGGAGATTGATACCTCTATTCCGAACAGCGACTCGGAACAAGTATCGACCAATGAAACAAGAATCCCCTGCCTTTAGGCATGGGGAGTCTCAAGTATGATAGCAATAAAAAGATGTTTAGTAGATAGGAATGCAGGAGAGGTGCAACAACAGTGATTACGAAAGAGAATTTACCTGTTATAATTATCTGTAGTATTATTGGATTTTTGTTCCTGTTTAGTGTACTGATGATACTAAATTATATTTCAGGGCATATGGATACAACCACAATTACCTTATCCGCAGTAACGGCACTTATACTGGATCTCATAGCAGTATGTATAGCAACATATCAAACATGGGGAATTAAAAGATAACTGGAGTATGATCAATCATGTCAAGCCTCGGAGAAATAATCAGGACGTTTGAAACCCGGAAGAACGTTGCGAAAGCGAAGATCGATACGGGGTATGATATCGAACGACAGAAATTAGTATATGATATTTACTCGGAAGCTCTGGTCGATCTAAAAAGAATCAGGAGATGATATTAATGACGGAAAATTATGATGAATGTGTTGTCGATGATATATATGTTGAAGGACTCGAACGGTTAATGGATAAATACGGGCGCACAAGAGTCTCCAGTAAAACCGGAACAGCGGCATGGTCACGACGAGAAGGAGATATCCTGAAAAAATATTACGGGTATGTTCCAACAGACAAGATCAAACCGTATCTCAACAACCGCACAACCGATCAGATCCAACACAAAGCTGTCCGGATGGGAATTACGAATCGGTTATTAAAAGAAGATACAAAGATTACCGAACCAAAACCGTTACCGATCTATATTGTGAATCCGAAGATTGAAGGGAGCGGGATGATGGGATGCATTCCCCAGAAAGGGCGATGCCCGAACGGTTGCGAAGATTGTTTCTTCCAGAGCGGCAGATCATATCTCGAACCGTTAACCGATCATTTGCCGAATATGCCGCCGAAAGCGATGGCGATGCACCGTATTATCCGGGTAAACGACGGGAATGATTCAAACAACCAGAGAGAACTCGTTATTAAAGAAACTGAAAAGTATCCAATGAAATATTACAACACGGCAATCCCAAACCACATTGAAGAATTTCCCGGGCCGGTTGTATTGACCGTGAACCCGGGCAAACTAACGGATACAAAATATCATACGTTCAAGAAGATCCCGCAGAATTTAATGTTTGTCCGGATCAGGACGAATACGTGGAACCTTGAAAATATTGTAAGACCGGCAGTGAAATATTATACCGATAAGGACGTTCCGGTCGTCCTGACGTTCATGGCATATTACGAGAAGAAACCCAAAATGGGAAAAGATTATATGTATCGTAAACGAACTATGAACTCATATTACGCAATTACCACGGCAGCATGGGAAAAGATCATGTCGGAATTCAAATACAACAAACGCGTTTATTCTTGCGGCAAGATCGAAGGCGAAAAAGGATCGACGGGTTGTAAATATTGCGGTAATTGTATCAGAGAATATTTTGCAACAATGGAACGAATATATCAGGCACAATGAACGAAGGTAATAGATCATGACAGCAGAGATTGAGTTAAGAAACAGCAGCGAACGGAAATTTGTAGATATCTCGTGTGAGTATCTGCGCACGTATGACTTTGGCGGATATACAGTTGAAATACCGAACCCGCAATGGTTGCACCGGTCAGAATCCGGACATTATATTCTGGACGATATGGAAGTTATGCACTTTATTCCGGATGGATGGATGCACCTGACATGGGCGGTTAAACCCGGCGAACCCCACATCGTAGTGTGAATAGGGATTGCGGTGATTCTCAATGGTCACCCAAACCCAATTCAAACAACTAACGAAAAGATACGCGGAAGATTATAAGTGTAAAGTAGAGTTTACGCGGCATAGTCGCAAAGGCAAATCCGTTGTGCTCTGTACAATTAAAGCGGACGTTCCCGGACAAGGTGCGTGCACGACTGCTATCAGGCATTTATTATTAGAACTCAAAAAACTGAAACTAAAAGAGGTAATAGTTTATGCGTCGCCATTGGGGGATGAATATATATTAGACTCGCTTGAGAAAGAGAGGATAGTGAGACGGTTGGCAAGTTGGTATGTCAGGGAATTCGGGTTTGAAATGACAGAAGTTTGCCTGAACAGAGTATCAAAATATATAACCTGTATTGAACTGAAAAAGGTATTGTAATATGTTCGATAATGTAGAGATCGGCTGGAAATATTTTGCGTGTATGGGTTTTGCAGCAATTGCTACATATATTATTCTAAGACCGGACGATCTCGTTCGGTTTGCGATGTCCGTAGTAACCGGAACATTAATTGCTTCAATCATCGTATTCTATTGCAAATATTATATGTGATAAGTATGGACGAAACAAAACGCAAAGCATTTGCCAATCGTATCCTGTGGGGTATAGATCATAGCGCAAATAAACGCATCGCATTTAAAGACCCGAAAATGATTGAGTTCTGCGATGAGTTAGTGAAGGAAAAAGTACTTGAAGTATCGGTGATTAATAATAAAAGATGGTTCTCCCGACCGACCCAACAAAAATAATATGAGGTTATGATGTGGTTTTTTGATAATTTAAGAAGGGCAGCAACAGAACGGCAGATCGTCGAAACGGATAAAGAAACGATGGATCATGCACGTAGAAGCATACTAAAATTAATGGTGTTTGGGAAGGAATATGAAATGTCTGGTGCAGATGTATTAACTATAATGGATCATTTCGTAAAAGAAGGATACATTTCAAAAACTAAAAATGGAAAATATATAAAGATTAGAGATATGTGTGACGAACCAACGCAAATAATAACAAATCGTTTTTCAGATCTGGATGTGGTATAAAATATGGATTTTAACGTAAACTCAATCTGGCCGTATATTGTAGCGATTGCAATTGGTTTCTTTCTATCGTGGTTTGTATTACCGTGGATCTTGAGACAGATAAATCAAAGGTAATCTAACAGTCATCGGGGCAGGTAGATTTAGTATCCCCCGGCGATGTATATGACAGAACTGATTTGTGAGCATTGCCGTATCGGAATAGCAATGTACGGATTATACGGGCGAGTGCGCGTATATGAATGCGTATTGAATAAACGCCATAAAAAGTGGCTGGCCGGATTCGAAGAACCCTGTGACGGTGCACCGTGCACAACCAGTAATCTGGTTCTCAAAGGTAAAGGCAAAGACAAATATTGGGATCGCGTGTGTAATTTTCCTTACAAACTCATTCCGATAGATCAGATGCAGAAATCAGAAGATTGTTTGAAACAGGAAAGAGAAGAGAAAAAAGAACGCGAAGAGAAAGCAGCAAAGTTGAGAAAAGAAGCAGAAGATTTATTGTTGAAGGCGAGAGAATTAGATAAAACAAGGTAAGGGGTATTGTGTGTTATGGAAGAATCAGAATTACAACCACTTTTTGATAAAATGTGTCGAAACGGATGGGTATCTTATTGCAAAACAATCAAAAGTGTGACAAAAAATGAAATGGGGCTGTGTTTTGGTGTTCCATGTTCACCAGATCCCAAAGAAAACTGGATTTTTTATGATCCAAAACTTATAAAATATTTAGATGAATACACTATAATATGGATGATTCTTCATGAAGAAGGACATCGGAGACTCCGCTGTGGTGGAATCGATTGTGAAAACAACAATGTTACCAATATTGATAAATGGTCTCATTATGATCACGAATATAATGCCGATGGATATGCAGCACGAATTTTAAACAAAACATGTGATTTGGAACAGGTCTTCAGAAGTAATGAAGAAAAATATAAAGAATGTTGTAAAAACAACCCCTTGTGTAGTATTTTAGGGAAAATACAAAGGTTGCATCTTTTGTCATATTATATAATGAACGAGTGGAAGTTTAGTAAGCGCACACACCCAACAACGGGGGAACGAATAGAACATATGAAAGAACTTTGCAAACGATTGAACTTGGACTGAAACCTTAAATACTTAAACTTCCCATATCTTTTCGTCCACACATAGGTGTGTCAGATAGATTTATGCACATGCATAAACTTCAGGCACACCAACCCGTGGGACACATCCTTTAATTTTAGTTAAATCCAAAAAAGTCTATCAGACGGTAACTATGTTTTTTAGTGCATTGTTTTTACTGGTTCCGTGTCCCACAAGTGAAAATTATATTTCTGTATATACAGAATCAAAAGTTGCTAAAATCGTGCAGTAGATGCAAAAGGCACCTATGAACTTACAAACACTTCAGACGAGAAATGCAAAAAGATCTATTATAATCTAAAAACGGCATTTCGCGCATACATATACAGATTTAAAAAAATGTTGTCATTCACCGTATATTTTCTTAACAAACGATGTAAACATTAATATCTCCTAAAGATAATAGGGGATACAATGAAAAAAGATCTTGAATCTGTAATAAATGATTTGAGGGGGTCTGCAATATCCAAATGCAAGGAGCGAATAGCAGAGGCAAAGAAGACTGGTATTAAGAAACGTGAACCGGAAAAAGGGATTACATCGGTCTTAAAAAGTAAATATTTATAGTAACTAGATAAAATATATAAACCAACACAGCATATCCTGAGATTGTGAACCGCAATGTCGAGAACAAGACGTATCTACAACGATGCAAAGAAATGGCTTCACGGAAAACTTCCATTACCTGTTGTAAGCAGCGAATGGGCAACAATGGAATATTACACAAGGAAATACGATCCGTTTAGGCAGTACAAACATTTTAGATGTCACTGCGACTCGTGGTGTCGCCCAAAGACAAATCAAATCGGTTCTTTAAGGGAACAACGGAAAAAATATATTCGCATGGAACTTATGAATATTTAATGATCCGAGTAAAGTGCATGGAGTGTGGAGTTTCCATACCTCCGTTCACTATAGTAAAACACATAATGGGGCAACCTGTCTGTGAGGAATGTTATAGATGAGGCAGCAAGAAAACCCCTGTTTTAAAACGGGGGATGAATTGTGTTAATCTATTTTTGTAAAAGTATATAACGTTAAAAAACAAATATATGGTGTGGTAATGCAAACGGTATCGATCTATGCACGGCTTACCAAGAAACAGTTTCAAATAGTGGATACGTTAAGTTACCTGTCGAAGAACCTGTATAACGTCGGGGTGTATAACGCCCGACAGCATTACCACGAGATCCAGTTAGCGGGTTTAAGTAACCTTCGTCCGGATTTGATCAGTCTGTGGATGGATACGAAAAAGACATATTTACCGTATTCACGCGGGAAAGATAACCCGTATAAGGATTACAGTAATTATAATCGGTCGAAACAGAACGAGAATTACGGATTACTTCATTCGCAAGCAGCACAACAGACCCTTAAATCCGTTGAAGAGGGGTATATTAGTTTCTTCGGGTTAATAAAACTAAAAACGAGTGACAACGAGGATAATCCAGTGCGTCCTCCTCATTACCTCGATACCGAACACGGTCGGTATAAAGTGGCGTTTCCACGGAACAGTCTATCAATAAAAAAGAAAGGTGTCACTCTCGGAATGTCAGTTAAATTCAAGAAACTTCACGGATATACCGGGAAGGAACTGACATTCAAGATCCCGTCGTATCTAAAACCGCACCAGATCCGGGAAGTCACATTGTTACCCATCCACGGTGGGAAATGCTATAAACTCTCGTTCAGTTACGAGATAAAAAGTATAAATAAGCCGGAGTTAAACCCCGACAAATACCTTGGTATCGACTTAGGCGTAAACAACTTTGCGGCACTTATCGAGAACGCTACCGGGACTGCCACTCTGTTAGATGGCAAGTATCTAAAATCACTGAACCGGTGGTATAACAAGACCAACGCAAAGTTACAGAGCGTCAAAGACAAACAGGGTATCTCGGGAATAACCAATCGTCAACACCGAATGCTTATAAAAAGAGAGAACCGTATCAGCGAAGCGATTAACCGATACGTAAACTTCGTGATCGACTACGCGATCAGATACAAGATAGGAAACATCGTATGTTTACGATGGGACGGCATCAAGCAGAACCGCAAAGCTTCCAAAAAAGGTAACCAGAACTTTGTTCAGATACCCTACGATATGTTCCGCACCCGTCTCGAAAACAAATGCAACCTATACGGCATCAAGTACCACGGGAAAGACAGCGAAGCATACACGTCACGAACCGACGCTCTCGCATACGACGAGATCAAAGCGCAACCATACGGTAAATCACGCCGTATTAAACGCGGTCTGTATAAAAGCATTACCGGGGTAATCTTAAACGCTGATATTGTTGGTTCAATGAACCAGATCCGCAAAGTAGCTGGCGACGCTCCTGTAAAGGAAATAGCTAGTAGTGGCCGTTTCAACCGGCCTGTGAGAATAAGGTTGGCTTTCGAGCCGGCAAACTTCTCCAAAGTAATTAGAACGAGATGTGTTGTTCACCAGAACGACCTCCCGCTCAATCCTCCCGTTTTAACGGGAGGTAGTTGAATTCAAACGGCTGGGAGAAGTAATTGAAAAGCACCCAATTGGAGTGCATGCCGTGGAAACATCGTTTCCATATGATGTAAAGGAATAAGGGGTATTCAGTAATGACAAAACTACTCAAGTTATCTTATGTGAGAATGATCCGTGGAAAAAAGGAATGTGCTGAATTGGAAAAACAAATTGAAAAAGACTTTAAACATAAAAAAATAATTAAATTATAATACAATATTGTGCGCACGTAGGAAAGCGGATTATTCCACCGGACTTCTATCGTAAAAGGAAGATATCCGGATATCGTGGGTTCAAATCCCATCGTGCGCGTGCGCCCGGAACGGAAGCATCGAACGCATCCTTAACTAAGATGCGGGGTAAATACCAGATGTATGACCGGAACAGATTGGGGCTATCCTAATCGAGGGGTTTAAGTCCCCGATCTGTGGCGTAGGCACTTCGGTGCCATAATAATAGAAGAACAGTGCGCTCGTAGTCTAGCCCGGACAAGGCTCCAGATTCCTAATCTGTTTGTCATGGGTTCAAATCCCCTCGGGATCGTTTATTATGATGAACTCAAAAGGATTTGGCATTATTATATGTCTTGGTATTATGGGGGTAGGTCTTCTTATCTCCTGTCATATTTGGAATGCATTAGATATCAGTCCCATAATAATTATCGAAAAAGAGATCACGGTAAAAGAATATGGGTATCAGTTGGACATTCCTTATGTGATGGATACGAATAATAATAAGTATGGATACCTAGTGGAAAACAGAAGTATAATGGATCTAAAACCCGGTTCGAAATATATAGTAACCATCACCATCGATTCATATGGGAACAAAGGAATTAAATCAATGGATCAGTTAAGTGACGGCAAAAACCATTAAATATATATAAACGAACTATTACCTATGGCATCACAAAGTTATATTGAACACGTATCAATTAATGATGTCAACGCTTGGAACTTAGCTATGACTTTGTTATGGTGCGGATTTTGGGGATTAGTTGGAATAATAACCGCTCTAACGCCATCTGAAGACACAAGTGTGTATGCAATGATAATAGGATATATTATTGTCATGGCCTTTGCAGTAGGTCTTCCAGTGTGTTCCGGTATATTAACAGCCGGAATTGCAAAAAAGAAAAAAATGAATACGAATATTGCATATTTTAATGGATTTATGTTACCAGTATTGGGGATTGTAATATTCGCTCTCGCCGATGTACCTGAAGAAAAGGGAGAACAACCACAAGAATCATAAAAACTAATGTTATATATACCGGAGAACCAAAATGCCAGTCAAAATCAATTGGGACAAATCAGTTAAATCTATAACGGCAGGAGGCAATTTTATATTACCATTAAAAGAAATACCTCTCTCTAAAATCGAGACCTCCCTTTTATCAACAAGAACATCATTTAATGTGAAAAAGATTGAGTCGTTAAAGAAATCTATGGTTAACCAAGAAAAAATTCCACCGATTCTTATGGATAGAACACATAATAAAAATTTCAAACCATATAGGATCTTCGATGGGCATCATCGTTATTATGCAACATTAGATCTGTTGGGCGAATCGGGGAAGATAATGGCGTTTGTTGTGCCGCCATTAAGTAAAAGGTAAGTGCAATTCTGGAAGATAAGTATAAGTATTTAGTAATAATATATCATAACAGGGGAAGAAGTGAGGAGAAATGGTAACATTTAGGGGAGACCCGCCAGTATATAGGCCAGAACCGCAGACAAAAATCGACGCCCTCGTTCGAAAACACACGGGGTATCGTAGTTTAGTTGAACTGTGTAAAAACAATCCGACACTACGCACACCCCAGAATGCGAGTGAGCGTACAAAGAAGGATTTTGCACAGTTAAGGAAAGCATATAAGCGAGTAACTGGAAAATCTGCGGTGAAATAATGACTGAATTAAAAGGGTTTGGATCAATAAAAGGGGATAACACGGGTGAAATGTATCCCAGTGCAAGACGCATCCACACCCACTTATTTTTGTATTTTGATGATTTCCCAACAAGACCTCAGGCAGAATACTTTATAAAAGGTCGGCAGGGCAAACTCTCGCATATCAGTCCATCCACGAAAAAACCCATGTATTTGGAGTATATTATCATTCCATATAAATGGGAGTTGAAAGGCAAACAATCTACAACATATGCAGTATATCAACGATATGCTCATAGGAAACCAAAAGGTGCATAAAATGGTTCCACACAATTTATTGATACTTACCTTCCCGAGAAATGTAAACCTCAAATTAACAAAAGAATTGGCAGAGACGCTTGCAGAGTTATACGACGGAATGTACAAAGGTCATGCAGTTGGGTTAGGCAAAGCAGATGAATATATCTATTATCTCCGTAAATCAAACATTGAACCGTCTTTAAAAAAATTAAGAAGGATGATTACGGAATCAGATAAGTATCCAAAATCAATTAGTTTTACGATCAGAGATACAAGAGAGACCATGAATAAAGCAATAACCGGACAGGTAATAGCCGGAAAAGAGATCAGTGTCAAAAAACAAAGGAGGAAATAAATGGCAATAAAAAACAACAAAGATCCGAGGAAATCAAAATATATTGTAATAGGAGATCCGACTTTTTGTGAGCCGACAGTATGGGGATTCAACACACTTGCAGATGCAAATGTAGCATTTAAAGATTTAAGTCAGATGGAAGATACAATTCTGGTAAGTGTGATTAAATCAGCGTATCGCAGGTAACAAACAATGGCAATAAAAGCAACGTTACATCCGGCAGATTTCAGATTGGGTTTTGGAACGGTTAAAGGAGAGAATACTGATAACTTTATATTTCCCGGTGCAAAGAATGTTCGTGGACATATGTTTGTTTTTTGGGATGATTATACTTTATTAAAAGATGCGGAAAAGTTCAAGAAAGATAGTAATTGGAAAGTTGAGGGGAGAGAAGATAAAACCGGAAAAAAAGTCTATCGTGAACTAGAAGTATTAGAATTCTCACGGATTGTCGATAACAAACCAAAAACGGCGTATGGTGTATATTACCGGTATACTACGTGGAAACCAAAGGGGTGAATCAAAGTGAAAAAGGAAGAAAACGTATATGTAAAAACCATTCACGGTGGCCCGGGGGAAGTTAGGGCGTGGTTAAACAAACAGCCGGGGTTTGTAAATGGAACTTCCGAGTATTATATATCCCCGATTGACAAAGACGGAAAAGAAATTATCATACCGGTAAAGAGAAGAAATCTTATTTTAGAAGATTACCCTACTGACAGATGGAGGTTATATAGATCAACAAATATCATGCTCGCCAACGTCCCAAAGAAACAACCGTTTTTAGATATGGGCGCTCGTGCGAACCCGCACCCATATGCGACAGATGCTACAGAGGTAGGCCCAAGAAGATGGGTAAACCAACAAGTTAGAGAAGAAGAAACGGAAGGCAGAATGAATCTCGATCTATTCAGGAATCGATTAAAAAAAGATTTAAAATATCATTTTGAATTTGATTATAATAGAAGAAAATTACCATACCCGGACAATCATTTTGAAGTAGTGTATTCAAGAGGATCAATGACATATGCAGCGACACAGCACGCATATAAAGAAGTATATCGTGTGCTCAAACATGGTGGCAAATTAATATTGGATACGGGTGCATCAGAAAGAAGTATAACAAAAACAATAGATACATTAAAAAAATACGGATTTAAAAACGTAACATTTAAACAACGTGATGCATACAAACTCGAAAATGTAAAAGGGGTTCATTTTTCAGGGTTAATTATTGGGGTAAAATAAGGAGAGGAAAAAAATGGTAACAACTATTGTCATAACAAAACGAAGCAGCGACTATCACGCACAAATAAAAGGCGAACCCGGGTTATGGGCAGCAGGGAGATCACCACGGTGTGCAGTGGGAGATCTGATAATGTCCCATAAAGAATATTTCGGGATAGTGATCAAACAGAACAGTAAATAGTGAAATATTATGACAGACTATCTAGAAGCGCACCCGGGGTTCCCACAAAAAATAGATAATAAAGTATACACGATTAAGTGGATGTATTCAAAGAAAGAAGATGCTAAAGAAGCGATTATCAGAATAAAAAAAGAAGGGAAATATGAAGAAGTGCGCCTCTACCCAAGAATAATCAATGGGAAATTATATGGTAAACACCCTTGGTGTATAGCAGTTCGTGGAAGAAAAAAGAAAGTGTAATCAAAGGAGGTAATAGAAAATGAACAACATCTCGAAAAAGTGGGATCTGAATAGAATACCAGAGAAATGGACATTCAGCAAAGAACAAGCAGAATCGGTGTATAAGAAATCTATTGCAACAGCACGAGGTAAATTACAGCCCGGTGTGCCAAGAGCATACCTTAAACGCAAAGTTAACGACAGGTATTATTATAGGGTCTGTTATTTACAACCCGGAGAACAAAGAAACTTTGCGAGAGATTTGTGGGCATCGTACGGGTATTATACATATTACGACAGCAAATATCCCGATGGATTTTACGTTAGGAAAGGACAATAACCATGAAGTGGCAACGACAGAAATCTGTAAGAGATCGACGGTTTCATCTTCCAAGAAGTGATATGAGGTGCGGGCAGGACTGGCATTATTTCCAAACATTATGTCGAAAGGAGATAAAAGCTCCGTATAACCAGTGGGAAATTAAAGAAGATCCGCCAGAGAGTAAATGTTGTAAGGAATGTTTAGAGATCATAAAAAAGAAAGGAAACACACCAACTAAAAAAACAAGTTAAAAAGAGGTAACCGGAAATGCCAACAAAAGGAATATTCTACGACGAAAACAAAAAAGAACTCATGGGTTCTGACAGCATGTTTGTATGTGATGGAAGGTTAAATAGACACAGTATAATTATGGATGCAAAACGTCACAGGGAATTATATAAGAAGCATCTTAAACACATCTATAACAAAATGGTATATTTAAGATTATACAAAGGATCTCTGCGAAACCCATCATTCTATACGGGGTATATTGATTTAAGGGAGTAATAATGTGTAAATTATTGGGATCAGAAAAGGAACTTTTTGGCAAACCCTTTGTACTTATTGGAATGATCAATGGCGAATCAAAAGAAGATGTTGATAAGTACGCGAAAAAAGAACTTTCACGTCTAAAAAAGAATCCAAAAACGATACGCAGCGAGATAGTAAAAGAGGCGTTACGATCAGAGAAATGGGAGCCGAGATTGTTATTCTGTCACAGGGAAAAAACAAAGTTAAATTATAATTTATATCTTGTCAAAGTGAGTAAATAGATGGCAAAGAAATCATTGACCCTTAAACAGTTGAAGAGATACGCATCAAGAAAGGGAAAGATCGTAACAGATCGCCCAATTAAAACAACCTTGGAAGACTTACCAAAAAACAAAGCGGGTAGAAGTTACGATTATCACTGCGATGAACAAAACAAGAGGTTAATTACAGCATATGGTGTAGGGATAGACAGCGCATATTTTAACCAGAATAAGTATAATCGAGAAGAAATTTATCAGATCTTTCTACACGAGTTAGCTCACATCCCGGTTCCATCTGGTCACGGGCCAAGATACAAACGATTCGCAAGAAAGTTGGGTGTAGATGAAGATCATATGAAACAAGTGATCCCAAGAACAAAACTTATTTACACTCAAAAACACAAATAAAAGAATTATCATTTCTCTAATATATAAATAAAATTCACGACGTGAGTATATAGGTTAAATATAAATAGAATGAAAAATTGCTATATATTCGATAACTATATATACACCATTCAACCTCCAATATGTTAGAAACGTATTTAATGTTAAATAACATAATATCTACAATAAAGGCAAATTATGGTTGATATCATCGCATTCACAATACCGAACACACCAGCAGTTCATGCACTTGTATGTTTAGCCATAGCGTTAAGTATGTTTGGGACATATAAATTTTTAGATAATATGAACTTCTTCATCAAACACCGCAAAGAAGTTGTTGAATATATCCGTGCTTGGCGGAACGGACACGAGTAATATTGTGTTCGTTGGGTTTGTAGCATAGTAACAAGTGCGTTCGCCTCCAAAGCGAAAAGGCGAGGGTGCAATTCCCTTCAAGCCCATTAAATAAATGTGGTGGTATTATGTCAAATCTCTGGTTTAAACTGTTCTATTCATATTTTATTATCGGAGGGATATCTCTTTTGCTCTTAATTGTTGTAGAGAAAAGCACAAACCCCCCATTTGGTGAACTAATTCAAATCATAATAGGGGGGATAGCTTGTGCTTTTGGTGTATGGTTATCAATGATGGATCAATAAACTATATATTTACAGTTAAACGAATAATACTTCGTTAGAGTAAAAAAGGGCGGTCTTACATTGGATATAGGGGAGACGATTATCAAATTGTTATATTTAACTAATATTGCTATTGGAGGATATTTTTTGCTTATAATTACAGTAATGAAAAACGCGAATTCGCCGGTTGGTGTGATTCTCTCTATTGTGTGGAGTGGTGGTTTATGTGTATGGGGGGTATGGGGTTTAATGCAGGAATAAACACCGATAAAATATATATACTTATAACTTAAAAATCACAATACGGTGAATGAAGATGGAGAAGAAAATAATTGGGTATATGTTTGGAGAAACAACCTTTAAAATGGTTCCTTCAATTAAAGAAGCGGAAAGATTTAAACAACATTTGGAGAATAAATATAAAATGCCCTCATCAAAAATTAAAATACTACTTAAGAAAACATTTTTATATGTTTACTACCCGAAACCAGTGCCGTTATATGATGACGACGATGAAAGTTTGAGCAGTTATGAGAGGAAACAAAAAAAGTAGATATTAAATACAATCAACACATACTTTTTAGATAATTATGGAATCAAGGTTTACAGCAACGGGCGGAGAATATTTGGGCACGTCCCAAGTCACCGCAGATCAAAAGGCGTCGGCAGAGAGCACAAAAGAGTACTTAAAGAACGGTCTCTACAAAGAACGCAACAAGAATTGACAGGTTTACTCTTCTCAGGTCTCTGCATTAGCGGAGAAGTCCGGTAACGGCACAGAACTTATTTCATTGTATATCCCCGGAACGAAACGGGTCGATGATATCACTCAAAGATTACGGGACGAACATTGTTCATGTGGCAATATCAAAAGTAAACAGACCAGAACAAACGTCCAGAAAGCGTTATCAGCAATAATCGCACGGTTATCTGGAGGTATCAAAACCTTCCCGGAAAACGGTATAATAATCTATTGTGGGGAAGTCGCGTTAGATCGTGGCGATAAAACCGAGTTCGAATATTATACATTCACACCGCCGCAACCGGTAAAATCGTTTAGTTACAAATGTGACGCCAAGTTCGATACGGGTGACGCGCTCGCGCTCGCATCTGAAAAAGATACATATGCATTAATTGTGTTGGATCTACAGGAAGCGTGTTGGGGGACGCTTGAAGGATCAGCAATTCATGTTATGGGAACTTATGATTCAATCGTGCCGAACAAGCACGGACAAGGGGGGCAATCACAACACAGGTTTGAACAATTAAGGCAGATTGCAATCAATGAATATTTTATAAAACTCTCGGAACGTGTTAACACATCGTTCCTCCCCTTGCTTGAGAAAAGCGTTCTCAAAGGCATTCTAATCGGCGGGTGTGGTATGACGAAAGACGAGTTCGTGAAAAGCGAGCATATGCACCACGAGTTACGGAAGGTTATTATTGGCACGTTTGACACGTCATATACTAACGAATATGGGTTAACAGAACTGGTCGAAGCATCGAAGAACAACCTGAAAGATATCGGGTTACGCGATGAGAAGATAGCATTCGACGAGTTCCTGAAAGAGTTGGCACGCGAATCTGGGAAAGTTGCATATGGAGTATCGGAAGTTCTACACAAAGCCGAGATCGGGCAGGTCAAGCGGGTGTTATTATCAACGTCTCGTGTTAACTTATATGATCAGATTGAGGAGAAAAACACTACTAATTATCAATTAGTATTAATCTCAAAAGATTCCGATAGCGGGTCGATGCTCGACAAAGGGTTCGGTGGGATTGTGGCGGTGTTGAGGTATGGATAGAAAAATTAATTAAATTTAAATCCTCTCACACCCTATTATAAATCTACATCCTCCATAATGGACGCAGGCAAATCCTGTGATAAGGGGTTCCTCCGTTTTAATTGTATATTGTGAACTAACATTCATTTTAGCATAAATTTGATCTGTTGCAACGAAGTCCCCGTTTGTTGTATTTATAATTGGTGTCAAAGCACAATAAACACCACAACTCGTATTAACATATTTTGAGTTGACGACAACATTATAAGTTTCATATTTTGGTATTGGTATACCTACAATTATGAAACCAACTAAAAAAAGAGTAATAAAGAATAAACAGGCAAGAGGTACAGCAACACTATCAAGACCATTCCCTTCAGTCATCTAAATCACCGTTGCATTCTGCACAACACGACACATATTATTTTGGCAGAGTGTGCCATACCCCATACCGATTTCAACGGTATTAAAAAGATATGATCTGTTTATCTGAATATTAGAATATATTGATGAGTTAACAGAGAACGTCCCGGAACTCGTTGTTATCATGGGGGCATCAAAACAACCATACCTCCCGCAACTTTTATGGAACCATTTTGAATTAACAGTGACATTATCATATTGTTTATATTCAACGATTGGGATACCAATTAAAGTGAATAAAATAAAAAAGACCGCAATTATTCCGATAATACCAATTAAAATGGCAAAAAGATCAGTGGTGTCAACCATATTAAAGAATAATGAGATACTATGTAATAACCTTTTCCGGCAGAAGAACATATAAACGCCCCTCACATTACATATATATTAGATAACAATGCCAAACGAATTATCTTTTACCACAATGGCAATAATAGCGGTATTAGCTGTGTGTGGGATGATGGGATTGGGAATGTATGGGTATTACTTGCATTCCCAACAACAAGGAGAAGAACAACCAATACCAACGGTTGAACCAACCGAAGAAATCCCAACACCGATCCCGACTATTGTTCCGACACCCGTTCCGGCGATGACGACAACGCCGATAACAATTTTACCGACAGCAAATGTTACGATAAATGAGACTACCGTATTACCGACCTTTACAAGCGCGTTACCCACGCATACATACGCATATGTATTGCGCGGGAAGGAAAGTAACCTATCAGTAGGCATCTCGACAGAGGTTTATAGGAGTCTTTTATTAAAAACTAACCCGGTTGCATGTTACAGGAACGCAACCGATGTAAACACTACGTGTAATGTATCCGAGAACCGGCAGTATTATCTGGAAATGTTAAACGAACCGTCAGAAGTGCCATATATGAACGAACTCGTCGAGCAGATCCAGAGTGAGATGGTGGATAAAGACGATCAGGCAAGGATCGCAATAAGTCTGGTTCAGAAATTGAGTTACGATAATGATACATATACAGCAATTAAAGCAGACCCATATACTAGACAGAGATATCCGTATGAAGTGTTATCAAGACATATGGGTGTCTGCGGAGACAAGTCGTTACTGTTAGCATACCTTTTAAGAGATCTCGGGTATGGCGTAGTACTATTTGATTTCGAGAACGAGAGTCACATGGCAGTCGGTATAAAATCACCCCTCCCGTATAGTTACAAGGATACCGGGTATGCATTTATTGAGACAACAGAACCAACAATAATTACAGACAGTGATAGGGAATATATCAATGTGGGAGAAATCAGGTCTACACCGATAGTATACCAGATATCAGAAGGTGCCACAATGGAAACCGTTAACGAAGAGTTTGCCGATGCGCAGATATTTGAGACACTTATAGGATTAGGTGACAATAACGGGTACTCGTTACCGAAGAGCCAGTATACGTTGTGGCAATCGCTGGTTGAGAAATATGGATTAAATGTAAATTCTAATATAGTGAAAATTTAGTTCACAAAAAGCGAACAAGAGACGAATAGTGAACATGTTTAAATACAATGAAGTAAATGATTACTATCAGGTAATTATTATGGAGAACGAACCTGAGCAAACATCAAATCCAGATGTTACACAGCCGGAGACAGCATCAAAAGCCGTCCCCGAAGTGACGACACAACCGGTTTCAGCAGAAGACGCATCGAAAGCGAAAGCGAAAGGCGGATTCTTCGGAGACCCGATTTTTATCGTCGAATAATCTTTTTAATCTTTTTTCACTATGACAAGATATTCAGGCTCAAAAGCCTTAGATGCGAATATTAAAGTCGATTTTGACAAGAATGAAGTCGCGATGGATTATTCACTTAATAAATATGGATCTATCTGGTCGAGCAACCAATGTCAATTGCCATTAAAGGGGTGGAGAGACGCAACGGTTCTATCCCGACTCAAATATATATTCGTAAACGATTTTTTGTTATCTCTTGCATATATGATAGCGGGAGTTGTTTATTACTTCCCATCGACGTTACTAAACTCATATGGTATAGTAAAGAATCAAAAATATCAGTATTATCACCAGAGTTCTCTGAAATGGTTTTATACACATATTGGTGGAATGTACACTCAAAAACATGAAGGCGAGTTAACTACTGATCATATAGAATTCCAGATAAGTCTTAATTGTTGGGTGGGGTATAACCTTAATGGGGATTACAAGAATATGGTAAAATCAATTGAGTTGAGGCGCAGAATGGTCGATTATAAAAGGTACGGAGCATTCCCAACAAAAGTCCAGAGGGGATGGGAAGTTGCATTTACGTTTAATGGAATCCCGAAAATCGGGTCATGTGAAATTGAATATGTGGGGTTATAAGAATGGATATTGATAAGAAATTTGGATTGTTAATCTGTGGAATAGTTATACTAGGATTATTTGTTGGCGCGTATATCTTCTTTGGACAAGAGGATACAACCGAATATGAACCGATTAAACCAACCGTAATCGTGCCGGAAATAATAACGCCGACACCAACCCCCACGACGGCACCAACACCAGTTGTTGTGGAGACTCCAAAAGTACCGACCCAAGTAATGTTTACGGTATTAAGTACAGAAGAGAATGGATTCCATGTAAGGACAACAGATTATAGGACGTTCACATTACACAAATTTGATAATTGGGTCAGTATAATGCCCAACAAAGTATATTCCTGTGAACTCGACGCATCAGAAAGTGTTGTGAACGACTGTAAATTATATAAATATCAGAACAATCCGTATATTATTTACCCTCTAGATGAGTCATATTATCGTTATAAACAAAGTATCACAACCGAATATTACTGGTTTGGTGATCAGTGTATAAAATGCTCGAATAAGTTATGTGAGTTTTTTAAACCGTCCCAAACGCCGATGTGGAGTGCGTATCAGCAGTTCCCGCCATATACGGTATACTTGTAACGGCCAAAAACCATTAAATATTATTATACCCTTTTTTCTTTATCTGTCTAATGGAGTTTAATCATGGCGTTTCTTGATATAGGGTTTGGAGAATTCCCCCACGAAAAAGCCACGCATGGTGTGGATATTCAACCCGAATCAAATTTAACTGGGTTAGCGAGACGATATGGCCCGGTTGCCGTGAAAAATATGAAACAGGTTATGGCGCAAAAAGGACACTTTTATTTTAATTTCGATTATAACAAAACCAAATTACCGTATCAAAATAATTATTTCTCGACGGTGTATTCAAGCCATTCGCTCAATATATTCGGCAACGAATTTGCATTAAAGGAGGCCATCAGAGTTCTAAAAAAAGGTGGGGTGTTAATTATACGAACGGGATCTGAAGATCCAAAAGAGCACAGGCAACTTGCAATGGAACTAAAGAAACACAGACTTAAAAATGTGGCTATTAAACCCGGAGAAAGGCGGTCAGATCTAATAATTGGCATAAAATAAGAAAACCATTATCTATAATCATCTTTTAATTTATTGCTACTAATCAACATTTAAGCAAAATGTGTGATAATACGAAACTATATTACTGTTAATAACATACATCTTGTAAGAACTCACATATGAGGTAGTTATTACGAGCGAAGACGAACTTTTACAAATATACACTCGTTTAGTGAAAGCCAAGTGTCCTACGGATATATTTGGTTCGCCGTTAACTTCAGACAATGTTACAACTTATTATAAAAGTATAGTTAAAATAACGCATCCTGACCATTATAACGGCAACAGGAAATTAGTGTATGTCGCAGAGGAAGCTACTAAAATATTAAATTCTTATTACAAAGAAGCAAAAGATACTATCGAAGGAAAAACACCTCCGTCTAACACGTCCTTTAAAAATGTCGTGTATGACACATACTTTAAAACAGGAGATTGCGAGTATTGGCTGTCAAACAAATTTATCGACGATAATTTCTGTAGAGTTTATATGGGAGAAAGAAAATCACCGACAGGCAATGAAGATATTTGCCTGAAAATATCGAAAGATCCTGAAGATAACTACTTACTGATCAACGAATCGGAGATCCTGAAAAAAATCTCACATAAGTCAATGCCAATATTGGTGGATACTTTTGTGACTAATGATGGGAATGAGGCTAATGTTATAAGAAAAGTCAATGAAAGTTATGACCTGATCAAGATAAAAGAAATGTATCCTGATGGCGTATCACAAGAACACGTTGTATGGATGATGGATCGTCTGTTGAGCGTTATGGGGTATTTGCACATTAACAACGTAATTCATGGGGGGATAGAACCGGGCAATATCCTTATAACTCCATATAACCATAACGCAACACTTATCGATTATATATTTGCAATTGACGAGGCAAACAAACCCGGTATGAAATATTCCGGCGTAAACGAGTTCAGTGCGCCGGAGATCAGCAAGGGCTCAAAACCACATCCGGCGACGGACATGTATTCATTGGGAAAAGTTATGGAATATATCATTACTGATAACAACGGAGAATTTAAGAATGATGTAGACAGTCGATTAAAAAATTTCATATCAGGGTTTACACAAAAAAACCCGTCGGAAAGAGCGAGTGATGCATGGGAATATTGGTATAAACTGAGATCTTTACGAGAAGAAATCTTCGGGGCAAGAAACCAGTTCTTACCATTTAATATAAAAAAGATTTAAAGGAGTAGTATTATTATGGGTGGCGGAAGCTATGACAGGGATGTAGGATCTTCATCCTCATCAGGAACGTTTTCAAGTGGCGGAACATCGAGTTCATCAGCACGAGCAGCAATGGGAAGCAGGGATCAACCCAAGAGTACAAAAGTACAAAACCGAAGGGTTGAATCTAAATCAGAAAGTCCTATTGTTATCAATCTGGATGTAACCGGGTCAAACATAGAGTTTGCAAGGATAGTGTATGATAAATCACCGATGCTTTTCGGTCAGATCGAGCAGCAGGGGTATTTAAAGAATTTTGATATCTGCTTTTCGGCGACGGGAGATGCAAATTCCGACAGTTGCCCGATTCAGGTATGTGATTTCAATACCGGTATAAAGTTAGACGACGAGCTTAAAAAGATATATTTAGAAGGTGGTGGCGGGGGTCAGCTAAAAGAAACGTATGAACTCTCGGCGTATTACTTTGCACATTACTGTGACATGGTTAATGCAAAGACACCCTTTATGTTCTTTATCGTAGACGAAGCGCCATATAAAACTGTGCAGAAAGAGTTCATAGAGCAATATATGGGAGATTCGGTCGGAGAAGATATTGATTCAAAACAGGTCTTCAGAGATCTCTTTAAGAAATTTCATGGCAACGTATTCATCTTCCAGAACAAGTATCTGGGATCGAGAAGCAGCGAGACAGAAGAGATCCGGGATGAATGGAGAGAGGTTCTTGGAAATACCTATAAGGATCATCTGATTCCGATAGAGGAAGAAAAGTCTATTGTTGACCTGATACTCGGAACAATAGCGATGGTTTCCGGGTCGAGGAGTCTTACAACATACAAATCTGACATGGTATCAAGAGGACAGACAGACACCAGAATAGCGAAAGTTGAGAAATCCCTCCAAACAATCTCAAAATCCATTGTTCCGAGAGTAAACGTTGATTTACCTACCGATACGGGTTCAGGAACGAAAAAACATACTGCGAGAAAGTTATAATGTTAGTTGCCACACTACCCTCATTACATAACCGTGAACTCATTGAGGAAATCTTTTCAAACCCTTTTGTGGGTGGTGTCAGGTATAACATCGGAGTAAGATCGAAATATTCCCCAGAAGACACACTTCATCATCTTAATACATATACAGATAGATACGACAAACCCGTATGGATCGATCTTAAAGGAAGACAACTTCGTATAACAAAATGGGCAGATCCTACCTATGGCGATATAGAACTTAACAGGAACATCTCAACAAGTCTCCCTGCAAAAGTCTATTTCAGAGGAGATGAAAATTGCTATACGCTCGATGATTATATGGATAACAAATTGTTTATTTACCCCGATCCACGTTATGCACTTGGAGCTGGGCAAGCTCTTAATATTATAAGTAACAATTGTAAAATTATCGGAGATTACCTCACTCAGAAAGATATTGATTATATCAAAGCATCGGATAATGCCGGTATTCACGATTATATGTTATCTTTCGTTGAAACACAGTCTGATATTAAGGAAGTTCTGGCAGTTGATCCGAAAGCGAAACCGATACTGAAAATTGAGTCCATTAGTGGATTAGAGTTTGTAGAAAAAGAATATGGTGGGGAATACCAACTTATTGCTGCAAGGGATGACTTATCAATAAACTTAGAGAAAGATAACGTCAAAATGCAAAATGCTCTTACGCTCATCTTAAATAAAGATAAAAACGCGATAGTAGCCTCTAAAATATTTGAATCATTAAAGAGTGGTATTCCAGAAGATAAAACCGATATGTCCAACCTCATGAAAATGGGGTATAGAAACTTTATGCTTGATGACACAATATCACAAAGATACTTCAAACAAGCAATACTGTTGTGGCAGCAATTGGTAGAACAATGAAATCACCGTATGTTATTGGAATATGTGGCAGGACGTGTAGTGGCAAATCAACGGTTGTTGCCGAATTAGAGCGATCATTACCGAACGTATTGCATATTAAACAGGACAAGTTCTTCAAATTACCTCATGACAAATCAATAAATTGGGAATCTCCCGATGCATTACGTAATGATCAACTGATCTATACGATTAAAAGGCTAAAAAACAATATGTCGGCACATATCCCATCTCACGCATGGACGGAAAACTTTGATCGGGAAGTGTACCCGAAGGATTACATACTTATCGAAGGGTATCTGTTATTTGCAGTTGATGAGTTATATCCTTTATTTGACAAAAGGATATGGATAGACGTATCGGATGAGATATTAATCAGCCGTAGGTTGAACCGCGCGTCAAATGGACGACTTGACGATATTGGATATGTAAAAAATGTGGTTATACCATGTTCAAAACAATACGAATCCATTCAGAAATCACGCGCTCACATTATCATAGATGGGAACCGCGATAAGAACGAGGTTATAGAAGAATTTAAACGGTCGGTTCTTGGCGGTATTAAGGTATGAAATCGTATATAGTTGCAGGGATGGGATTCGGCGATGAAGGGAAAGGCAGTATTGTAGACTTCCTTGCAGACAAATATAATATTAAAAATACTGTCAGGTATAATGGAGGGAATCAGGCAGCACATCACGTTGTAAGAAATGGTATACTGCATTGTTTCAGCCAATGGGGATCATCTACACTATTACCTGATACCAAGACGATTATTAGTAACTATACGTTAATTGAACCATTTGCATTAGAAAACGAAGCAAATACCTTGAAGAGTAAAGGGATATCAGATGTATATGAACGGGTGGTTATCGATGATCGGTGTTTGGTAGTAACGCCGATGCACAAACTGATCAATCAGATGAAAGAGATTACCAGTCGTAATAGCAGTTGTGGATGCGGAGTTGGGGAAACAGTATCGGATTCCAACAGGTTTAGTAAATATGCCTTACGTTCCGGCGATATTATGGATGTAAATACATCATCAAAAAAACTTGATTTCATATGGAGGGTTAAAGTTGATCAGGCCGAACAGATAGTTGAAGACAATCCTGAAAACGCGAGTATAAAAGAAAGATATGATATTATTAAACATCTCGATACGATCAAACTGGCAGAAGAATATCTTGAAATCGCGAATAATCTTTCTATCGGGTCAGTCGATAAGTTCTTATCAGAACCCTCTATATATGAAGGAGCACAGGGGGTATTACTCGATGTCAATCACGGATTCCACCCACACGTTACAAAAACAACAACGACGTTCGAGAATGCTGAGACCCTTTGTAAAACCCCCTATGAAAAAGTGGGTGTGATAAGACCGTATATTACAAGACATGGAAACGGGATATTACCTACAGAAGATAAAATGCTTGAAAAAGCAATCCCGGATATCCACAATACATATAATGAGTGGCAAGGCAAGTTCAGGATAGGGTGGCAAGATCTTATACTAATGAAATATGCAGTTAACCTAGCAAAACCAGATTATATCGCAATGACTAATATAGATAAAATCGCTGGTATGAATAAGATTAAGATTGGGATATCATACGAATATTACGGGAATGCAAATGTAGACCGATACTTTGAATGTAAAAGGAATGGTCATACCTGCATTTTACAAACTCTTAAAAAAGAGAGCGTGAGTGGTCAGTGTCAGGAACTTAACAGTATCTTTAACGAGAGTACTCCCGTTTATAAGACATTCGATAATTACAAAGATTACTTTACGTTTCTCGAATCAGATGAAGGTATAAACACACCGATCAATATCCTATCTTTTGGTATAGAAGCGGCAGATAAATATCTAATCAACTAATTTTTATAACTCAAAACGGCACAATGTGAAGAACCAAAATAAGAAAACTATTTATTTTAATAAAAACAAGTATTTGCGATCAATAATGCCAGAAACAAAAAAATATAGAAACGGAACACCTGTCAAAGTGTTTTTAGTTTTATACACCCCATATAACATAACGTATGTGGTAACAGTTCCCGGGGAACTCTCGGAAGCAGAACGTAGACGTATCTCTAAAAGTGTTATTGACGCAGCCAATCAATATTATAAAACCCCGATTGCTATGAGGAGAAAACTCAATATAGATCATTTAAAATGGATGAATACGTTTGTAGAGTTGGCTAAGTTTAAAAATGTATTAATTGAAGAAGCCGGGTAAATTAAAAGAACCCGAATGCATAAGATATATATACTATCCAGTTCAACCAGAGTATACCAAATATAGTTAGGTGTAAAGAAATGACTTACAATGTAAATTCAACAGTAAGGGCAACACACCTAGCAACCGCTGTCAAGGGAATTGGGAGCGAAGGCTCTTTTATTGAGATAGTTACTGTAAGAAACTAATGATATTGTTTCCGGTCATTAGTTTCTAAATATACGATAACGGAAACGAAAATATGATTGCTCCCGTAGTGTAGTGGCAATCATGTGAGACCTTCAAGAAAACAAGTGGTTAATTTCGAGGAAATCTCACGATATGGGTTCGAATCCCGTCGGGAGCATATGCATCCTTGATCCAGAGGCAAGATACCAGCTTGACATGCTGGAAACACAGGTTCGATCCCTGTAGGATGCATGGGCACTCTTGATCTATAGGTATGATTTCTGGTCGCCAGCCAGAGAGAACGGGTTCGAATCCCGTAGAGTGCATCCCCAAAAAGAGGGAAAACAAATATGACCGTAGATGAAACGTTAGATCGATTAGAACGAATAGGCACGCGGAAATCGTTTGTATATCACGAAGATGTCTTGAAATTCGTCGATAGTGAACGAAATAAAGATCCAGAGATGCCGTATGGTAAGAAGCGGATGTTAGAGGATATCGAAACAGACGTTATAACTCATATGGGTAATGGTAGAAAAACTATCCGGAACGAAGAGTTACGGGGTATAATTATACGCCAAAGAAGTTATCAATAAGCTTCCGGAGTCTGTCGGAATGATGCATCGTTCTCGGCGATGCGGAATGGGTTCAATTCCCATCGGAAGTATTGGGACAGTAGATCAGTTGGGAGATCGCTACACCGAAGATGTAGTCGTCACCGGTTCGAATCCGGTCTGTCCCGTCTCCTGTGGGAGAAATCTGCCATCAGTGGCGTGGCGTGGGCCTTAGGTTACATCAACCGAACGATCTAAACGCTGGTACAGGTGAAATGGACGATCATTCAAGGCCAGTTACGGTCATCGAAATCCACGGGGTGCGACTCGTTCTAACACCTCAAAGAAACCCACCACAGGAGTTAATTGCGCTCGTAGCAGAGTGGTAATGCGGCAGGCTCTTAACCTGAAGATCGTGCGTTCGATCCGCACCGGGCGCATTCCCCAAAAAAGGAGTATAAAATGTAAAAACCAGAGGATATAAATGTAAAGGCAACCAACAAGGATATGTTGCGACGATGATCTAACGGTATGATCCTACCCTTCCAAGGTAGAGGCCCGGGTTCAATTCCCGGTCGTCGCATGTCCCGTAGCACAGTCCGGTAGTGCGGCGTTCTTATAAGGCGTATGTCATGGGTTCGATCCCCATCGGGACAACTAGGGCGAGTAGCATAGTCCGGCTAATGCGTCAGTCTGATAAGCTGAAGACCGCAGATTCAAATTCTGCCTCGCCCATTTCATTGAGTTTTTTCAAAACGAAACAAAATTAGACCATTTTGTTGACGCTAACAAAATGGTAATACAATACAACCATCGAGTTAAAGAAATCTATTTATATCCTTATCCCGTATAACTACTTATGAAAATGTCATATATAATAATTTTAAGTTGTATTCTATTGGCTGGATTAGCAGTAATGCCGGTATCAGCATTTACAGCGAATACACTTGATTTTAAAATCGATGAAAAAGGTGATGCACAGGTTGTGATGACCTATTCTCTGAATGCAATTGAGAGTGGTGCAATAGTTGCAAAAGGTGTAGGGTCAGTGGGTGTAGTTCAGGCACTTGTGGACGAATCGTTACCATATTCGGCAAAGGTAAAAACGGTCGAGTTGGGTAAGGCAACAATGACGATTCCGGGTTTTGCAACGGGGAATGCGGGTATAAAGACCACAAAAGAATTCTCAATGCAACCAGCGCAGGACAAAGCAAGTAAATATTGGTTTGAGTTCGGCAGTAACTTCGCTCCAAAAGAGACTACAATAACGTTTGAAAATGGTAAAGTATATACGTATAAAAATCAAATGCGTATCCCAACAACTTCAAACACATAATTTTCCCGTCAGTGTCAGAGCGGCTAACGAGACCGGCTGTAGACCGGTTAAATCGCAGGTTCAAATCCTGCCTGACGGATATCTTTTTAAAGTGATATAAATGAGCAGATTAATGGATGAACCGGAAGAACTACCATATATATTTAAGTTAGTCAACAGAACAAAGGCATCAGCGTTAATGCAACTTGCAACGCCAAAACAACAACCGTGTTGCAGAAGGATCTCGTCGATAGATCAGGTCATGTGTGAACATCAGGACTCGAATATAATGTTTGATCCGGAAACACGGTGTTATTATCGTAACAGGGAATGGTGTACAAAACAAGAGAAACCATGCGGGTATACCATAGTGTTCTGTAAATGCCCGATGGGGTACAAAGTTAGCGATTTTTAATAAACATAGCGGATAATTATATATCATCAAACAACAAAATTCAGTACTGCGTAACAACGCATGGAAATTACATGATTGAAGCAATTGTATATGCGATTGGCTTTATTGCCTTGATTGTTGGTATAGCAGTTATCGTAACAAGTGGAAACAGTGGGGGTAGCAGCGAAGAGAGACAGGATGCAAGAAGATATGCATCCCTTTTTATAATTATTGGTATCGTTTTCTTGATATTGCCCTCGTTCTTCGTTGTAGTGGATGCCGGATATGTAGGTGTCCAGAAAACGCTTGGGAAAGTGGATACTAAAACACTCTCGCCGGGGCTGGCACTCAAGAACCCGCTCACCGAAGTCATTCAGATGAGTACACGTACAGTAAAGTACATTGATTATGGAAAGAGTGATGTAGCGACGATTACAGCGTTATCCAACGATGGTCTTGAGACTTCAATGGGTATAGCAGTTACATATCACATCAACCCGGCGAAAGCAGCGGAGTTATACATTCAGGTCGGAGAAGGATATCAGGATATTGTAATGGTTAATCCGATCCATTCAGTCCCAAGAGACATGATCTCGAAGTATGATACGAAGACACTATATTCGGCGTCGCAGGAAGGTAGTACGGATCGGGCGATGCTCGAACAGGAACTTTACACCCAAGTATCAGAACGCATTAACGCGAACGGTGTGAGGGACTCAATTGTTGTTGAACAGGTATCGATTCGTAACATTGACTTCGTGCAGACATATAAGGACTCGATTGCCTCAAAGATGAAGATGGACACGGAGATTCAGCAGAAGAAACTTGAAGTCGAAAGGCAGAAGATGGAAGCTGAACGTGTGGCAGCACAGGCAGAAGGAGAAGCGAATAAGGCAAGAATCGATGCTAAAGGTGAAGCTGACGCCGCTCGTATCAGAGCGCAGGGTACTAAAGATGCAATGGCACTTGTCGGAGACCAATATGCAAAGATCCTGTTCATCCAGACCATGAAGGATAACCCGAGAGCGATATATATCCCAATCGGGAATGACGGGTTACCTATAATCAAGACGGTTGATACAGCAACAGTCTAACCCCCTCTTTTTTTTCACCAATGTATATATAGTTAAATAACATTTATAATTATCACAAACGATTGGTTTTTATTATGCAAAAGTCATCTAAACTCTGGAAGGAACCAGAAAAGAAGGATATAAGGTTACAGTGGAACGACCACGCAAAGTACAACTGTATCTGTGATGCAACCGGTTGGACAATCAATCGTGGTGATCCGATTTATTATGATAAATTAAACAAAAAGATTTATTGCCAAAAATCTTTCTGCAAAGAACAAAAAGGATAATATTTTCACAAACTTTTGACAAAGTATATCTGCAAGGAATCATATATCAGATATAGAGACCTATTATGGATAACACAAAAGAACATTGGTATGTTATCAGTGAGGATCAGTTGCAAACAATTGAACTCAACTTAAAAGAACGCGATTCGGACGGTTATGATGGATTTATGGCAGCGATCCGTGCGAATCCATTACACGAACAATCAACAATTGAACTATGTAATAAGATTCACAAAATAAGTGAAAAGATGAAGTCTCTTGAAGAGGAGACTGATCACCAGATCGAGAGAATGGATGAACAAATATCTGATATCATGATTGCCATTGGGAGTAGGGATCGAGAGATCTCTGATCTAAAAACCCAAATCGATAAGATTAGTGAACTTAAAAAAGATGAAAAGCATTGCCACAAATGATTTTTGGCAAAGTATACACAATCCTATAAACCGGTTATTGGTGGTAAAAAGTGGGAATTTTAAACGATATTAATAAAGCATTACAATTAAATAAAAAACCCTCTCGCAAAGATGAAGGTTTACAACTTACTGGTAATAAAACTACAGTAGAAATTCCGTATAAAAAATGTCGAAATTGTCCATCATATAAGTGGATAAGTCAGATTGATTGGGATAAAAAACAAGATAATGGATATAGTGCGTGTTCAGATACGGGCAGTCCACTTAAAGAATATGGTTATGCAGCACCTCCGCAGTCCTGCCCAAAAAAGGGTAAAGAAATTAGAGATAAAGAAGATTATTATAAAGAATTTGTTTTTAGATCAGGAATGATGGCATTCGATGCGTTTCCAAATATTACGGCATGTCTGGAATATATTGCCACGAATCCCGAAGAATCGATGATTACAAGAGAATTTGCGTTATTAGCACTGAAAAGAGAGGAATGGATTGTATAATATATAATCGGATTGGGGATACGCCATCTTCAAAGACTATCATAAATTTTTTTGAGAAAGTATATTTACATTGCCGACATACACAATCCTACAAATGTTAATTAGTGGTGGATAAAATGTCGAAACAGAACCGCGATGTAGTAAGAGACGCGGTGTTTAAACGAGATAAGGAGAAATGCGTGGTTCCCTACTGTAAGTGCAAACCGGACGACGCCCACCACCTCATTGAACGCAAACTATGGGATGAGAATACCGAGAACGGTGGATATATTCTGGAAAATCTGGTATCCGTATGTGAACGGCACCACAAACTCTGCGAGAACAATACGATCCTCCCGCGCACGTTACGTGCATATGCAGGAATAAACGAAGTCCTCCTACCAAAATCATTTGATAAAACAAAAGAATACGATAAGTGGGGTCGGGTGCTTGAACCACCAGCAAGAGAGCGAATGAAATACCCGCATACGCCGTATTTACCATTCAGTCCAAGTGCAGATGAAAAGGATGTAAGGGAAAGCGGATATATGGATATACGGTGCCTGCTGAACAAACCGTTGCACATCTCAATAAAGATGGATGGTAGCAATATATTGCTGACAAGAAATAATATCGCAGCTCGGAACGGATATGATGCGACTGGCAAGAGTTTCGATATGGCGAAACAAACCCATTCGATGTTTAAACACCTTATCCCGGAAGATGAGATGTGGTTTGGGGAATGGCTGTATGCAAAACACAGTATCCATTATATTGAGAATCTCAAACTAACGAACTATCTGCAACTGTTCGGGATATACAATAAGAAAACACACATGTGGGCCGGTATTACTGATATACATGATCGGGTTAGCGAAGTAATAATCGAAACCGATATTACGCCGCCGCTTGCAGTGGGAGTGAATATCCCGGAAAAAGCACCAAGCATATCAGATATCCTTAACGGCAAAAGTGTTTACACGAACGAGAAAGACCTGAAAAACGAGTTAATTAAAATTGGGAATAGTGCGGTTAAGGGTGGGCACGAAGGTATAATTGTCAGGAACATGTATCCCTTCCATCACTCTCGATGGAATGAGAACATAGCGAAGTTTGTCCGGGCGAATCATATCCAGACGAACAAACATTGGAGTCGTGGGCCGATCACTCGGAACGAAATAATGGAGAATGTATAATGAATTATCACGAAGTTAAAAAATGTAGCGATCACCAAGATTATAATTTAACAACAGGGGATCTTTCAGATGTGTTGGGTGATATCCTTTATGGGTATCATTATGATTCAAATAAACAAAAAGCAAACATCTATGAATTTGACTTGTTTTTTACATGTCCTTTCGACGATGAGTATGTAAAAAAATATGGAGATCACAACGGATTCTCTAAAGATAATCAAAAACAGTTTGAAGAGTATGGGATATTAACAGAAGAGACAACAAAAGACAAGATCCAGAAAATCCCCTTACAATACGACGATCATACACCGGCAGTATATTGCGACTGTGATCATAATGGGGAATTTGATCGAGTAGTTCCTACTTTCAAAGAAGCTTGCACTAATAATATATATGGGGATATAAGAAAAAGAACGTTTTTCGAACGATTAATTAAACGCAACAACCCCTATCAGATCAAAGGAGTTATAGAAAGATCAATGTTATATCGGATGAGATTAAAGTTACCATTTGATGTAATTGCAGAACATATCACTGTAGATAAGATCCAATATGCCCAAAACGGAACAGAGAAATATATTCCAATGTACACATCAACAAGAAATACATGTAATAAAGTAGAAGATCTCAAAAAGAACCTTAATCGTATGCAAAGTATAATGTCTGAAATTGAGCAGAACATAGCTGACATTCAGGCAGAACCTGAAAAATATATGCGACCGCACGAATACACCGCAACAAATACACGATTTGATCCATTTTGGAAAAAATGTCACGATACAGATGAAGAGGATAGAAATACCAAATATAATCTAAAAAACGGCGATCATTTATTAAAGAAATGTAAGTCAGAGTTCAAGAAAATGGAAGATGTAATGTTCCGTGCTGCATGGTACGATGTAGAACAAGATCCAATAGATCCAACGGATACAAAATGTTCACATAACAAATGCAATCGAGAACGCGCAAAAGGTAGTGAATATTGTGATAAATGTGTTCAGTTGCCAACAAAGGAATGCAATTTCTGTAAGTGTGAATAGGAAATGACGATCCTTTCAGCAAGTCGCAGGTCAGACATGCCTGCGTTTTATCCCCAAGAGATAATGAACCATGTCAACGGGCATCTGGCATTGGACGGACTAGTATTGTGGACGAAGAATCCAGAACCATTTTTCCCATATCTTGAAGAACTCGGTGAAAACAACATACCCTTTTATTTCCAATATACCTTAAACAATTATCCAGAACTCGAATTAGGTATACCGCCGTTGGATACACGTATCGAAACGTTTATTGCCCTGTCGCAGATGATTGGAAAAGAGAGAGTGATCTGGAGGTTCGATCCGATTTTATTGATGAAGAAAATCGATATTGATGAAATCGGGTATCGGTTTAAGACGCTCATGGAAAAATTACATCCTTATACGGAAAAAGTAGTATTCAGTTTTATTGATATCTATCCGAAGATCTACGAGTTGGGACTTATTGCACCGAACGACGTTGAGATGGAATATATCGAACGAATAATTATCGATAAGTGCAGAAAATATAATTTAAAATGTGCGACGTGTGCCGAAACATTCCAGATCCCGGGAATCTTACATAACCAGTGTATAGACGTAGATTTATTAAACAGGTTATCAGATAATAAGATCCAATACCAGAAAGATCCTACGCAGAGGCGCGAGTGCGGGTGTGCGAAAAGTGTTGATATTGGAACGTATCATACGTGTAAACACAGGTGTGCATATTGTTACGCTAAGTAGAATTGGAGTTGATTTTAAATGACAAGAATTGAAGAAGTTAAGTGCTCGTTTTGTGGTAAACCAACAGTCCAACCAACGTCAAACGACGATGACGAACGGGCGGCATGGTCAAACGGATTATGTATACGCTGTTACAAAAGCGGTCAGGATGATGAGTGGAAGGGATGAAAATGAGTTTAATGCCCACAGAAGAAGACGAAGCATATTCGAGGGGATGTGTACGCGGAGAAAAACAGGGGTATGTGCGTGCAGTAAACGAATTACTATCGTGGTTAAAATCTGACGAAGGAATGATACCAGTAGGATCTATCAGAAAGAAACTGGAAGAAATGAAAAGAGGCAAGTCATGATATCTGATCAACTTCACCCACAGAGATGTGCGACGTGCAAATATTATAGAAAAAAAGAGTGCCCGGTTGTAGTGTGGGAAGAAGAACACACCGGGGTCTGGATTGCCGACGAGGATATAATTGATGTGGTGGGTTGTGCATCACACAATGATTTTAATAACGATGAAAAACTTACAGAAAACCAAAAACTATCAAAAACGATCCGAAAGGGTGTATCAGAGATCAGATCAGAACTAAAAACTGAAAAGAAAATAAGGAACGTAATTGCAGAACTTTCACGATTAAGGGATGTGTATCACGAAGATCATATCGCTCGAAAAGGAGATGCCGTTGCGACGCCCCAACAGTATATCTCTGAAGGGAGATATGAAGGGTTTAAAAGCGCGATTGAACTATTGCAAAAAGAGGGGAATGATAAAATCACATTGGAGTGAGTAATACACATGGCAGAAGAATCAGGTACACCTACGCTTATATCGGCAATTTTAATGGTCATAGCCGTTATAATACTCGGGCTCTTAATAGTATTTATTGTGATTGTGGTTGCACCAACAATTCAAAAATTTCCCCCGGTAACCCATCAGAACCGTTTTGATATTGCCATCGGTGATACATATACAATAGATTACGATACGCGAGCAATAATACAGATTCCGTTCTTCAATCCGTCAGAATATCCATCATTATATGGGGATTTAATCCTTACCACTAGTGCCCCGGGGTCATATACAATGTTAGTGACAACCACATCGGCAACAGACAAAGTTGGTATCATGTGGGCGGAATCATTTTTACAAAATACAACAATTGGAGACAAGTTTAATCAGCGGACTATCCCAGTTCGCATGTATCATTATGATTTCAGCAAATCCCCCATTTATACATGTATAGTAGATAGATATTCCGATTGCACTCTACATATGAGTCAAGGTAATTATTCTTCTGGGGACGAGTTGCAGATCTACTTATCTGGCTATGGTGCAGGGAACATTACAATTACAAGAACAGGATAAATAAAATATGACCGAATATCTTCTGATCACACTAGAAGAGTGGAATAAAATCTTGGATTATATTGAAATGTCACGCAATATTGAATTTACACGAGAGGATAAACACAAAACCTTTGATCCAATTACAGTGGCAATGCGAAAACGCACCATGTGCCCTCATCTAAATATACACTGCGGTTGTAAAGCAGAGTGTGAACACCAAACCGATACTAATGGATGTACTATGTATGGAGTGAATGGGAATGAGCATACCATATGATCCCAATTATGAAGATCCGTGTTTATCTTGTAGATATAGGGAACAAGCGTGCGGTTATATTCTTGATGGAAAGAAATATGAAGATGCCTGCATGTCAGTGAAAATATGGTTAAACCATCAGAAGAAGAAAGACGCTGTGAAATGTTCGTTCTGTGGCAAAACAATACTTAACCCCACTTCAAACAACGATGACGAACGGGCGGCGTGGTCAAATGGATTGTGTATGCGCTGCTACAAAAGTGGTCAGGATGCTGAGTGGAAAGGATGATACAGATGCAGAAGAGAACGGAGTGTGCATATTATGCATTATAATACTCTCGGAAAAACCATAGCCTTTATAATAGTTGTTGTGTGGATTACCGCCATGATCGTAATCAATCCAACAATTACGGAAACGTATGTCCCGAGTGAATGCGGAAATAATTTTAGTTGTTCACACGATCACCCGGCATGTATAAAATACACTCGGATAATCGATGATGGGATCGGTATCTGTTGCGAATCATGCACGAAAGGATGGGGATATTGCCCTCCACCATTAGCTAGTGGGATTATCATATTACCTTCAATAATAGCACTTACCGCAATTATGTACTTTGGGTTATATGTTGGAAGAAAGGAATGAAAGTTTACATTACTAATGTATAAAGTTATTTATTTGACGGTTAAATTACAACAATTAAAAACTGGAGAAGAATCACATGACAACGTATCTTCAATGTAAAAAATGTGGGTATAAATTTGCAGTCTCAACAACGGCGTATTTAGCCGGGGTTGTTAACTGTCCACGATGTGGTGTGCCACATGCAGACAAGTATTCGAATGAGAGTAATAATAGAAATATCCACTAAAACAAGGATTGAAACACCCTCATCTTGATTTCTAATTCCCCCGAATCCGGAGGAATTAAAAAAAAGAAAGAATAAGGATTAGATTCTGTTAAGTTCATATTAATATCATACAAACAAATAAAACAGAAATCAGATCATCATTATAAAGAAAAAACATATATAGAATGATGCAAGATTATATTCAGGTGAAATATGGCAGAAAAAGTTACAATTATACCCGCGACCGCCGTGCCACAGTATGAAGAGACAAAGAGGTTCATTTATATTGAATCATGTAGTGGCTGTGTTCACTGTACAAAAGGTGCAGAAGAGGGAGGAGAATTAAAAGCAGATGCACCGGAAGAGAGTATCTGGTATTACTGTTTCCACGATGCGTTTAAAGGATTCCCGCGCAGGATCGGGCAGAAGAACAAAACAACCGAGATTGCACCTTTCTGTCCTCTTGAAGCAATTGTTAAATCTGGAGAGAGAGAACGTGTGCCGCGTAAAAGCAGTATTACAAGCAGTGGGGGCAGCAGTAGCAGCATCCCATCAGGAATGTTGAGAGGTTTGGGCAAACCCGACTCGGAAGACCCCCAAACCTAACGCAATCTTTTTTTTAGGTGGTAATTAGCTAATGGTAAGACGAACGGACGATGAAGTAAGAGTACGCATTGCCGAAATTGAAAAGGAAGCGTCCCTGTTTGGTGTAGAAGAATATGAGCAGGTCGTATACATGATGAGAGCGCAGATCAAAGGTCTGAAATACGCTCTCGGTGAAGATTACTCAATCCACGAAGGGAAGTGAAAGAGTAAAGAATACCTTTAATATCCTCAACCAAGTAAATAACATAAGAGGTTGAGGAACGTGAAATACCTTATATCTGGGATATTAGTTGGTATAGTTATAACCATCCTGTATATGGCATGTATACCACAAACGCCAAGCACGATAATTTCAATAAACCCTATTGATAACTCTACGAACACAAGCGACATCATCTACCCGGAATCGTATTATCAGGATAAGATGTATACGGCGCAGGTTAACAACTACTTGTTAAACGAACCAAGTTTACCAACGTTCTCGTTCAATGATAGTTTTGCCATTCAGAACAGGAATCTCGGTATAGCAAACTTCTTCCAAGGTCAGCAGACAAATTATATCCTTGAACGCCAGAACGAGTTATTAAGAGAGCAGAACGATCTCACGGTAAAAGGGATCTTGTTATACGAGAGACAGTTGGAGATGACAAAAGGAACGTTACGAGTCGATCCGTCTTGTGATTCACATAACGTAAAGTTAAAACTTTACGGGTATAATATTACAAAGACAGGTAACGTGCCAGCTCTGATTAAAGACGCGTCGTTGAATATCGTTAATCTTGAGACAAGACAAATTGTTGCGAAAGACCGGTTAACCGATACGGGTATAATTGACGCCGTGCTTTGCCGCAACGAAATATACAATGTGACCGTTAACCCGGCACCCACGCGAGGAGAAGTCTTCGATCAAGTCCAGTATAATATCTTTACAGACAGTGACACATATAATCTAAATATCCATACAAGAATTGACGTATAATTAAAAGAAGAAATGCATGATTAATAGGATGGTCAATAATATATATGCATAATTTAAAATTACTAAAAAACCGAAGATTAATCCAAATATTTCAGACGTAAATTAACAGGTTTTAATACATTGTTTTCGTTTAGCGTTCCATATACAGAATTTGAGTAATTTGAACAAGTATATCATATAGCGGGTGTAATTATATCTGCAAATCATGATTACAATCAATAAAAAAGATATCGATAATGTAATCCACAATATCCAATGTCCGGCACATTATAGTATGATATTTAGTGAGTTATCGGAAGTATATAATTACGGGGTAGAGTATACAATTACGGAGTTCCTGCAACCGTTTGATATGAAGAGGTTTACTCATAAGATCCCGTTTAGTGGCGTGAAGAATAATCAGTGTGTAAGATATGCAGATTATTTAATCCCTTTGTTCTATACGGCGTATGAATGTAAGAATATCCAGTCCAGCAGGATAATTAAAGAGTTGTTGGGAATGTATCTGCACTACTACGGGCATTTCCAATATCCTGAAAGTGCAAAGGAAGAGATGTTGTTAATGTATGACGAGGAGGACTGGAATGACTTCCATAATTATTGGGGCAGTCCGTATCCGGCACTGACCAAGGATGAAAAAGCCAAGATACAGGACATTTGGTTTACATCACGATGTATAAATAGATTTAAACCGAAAGATAAAATAGTAAAACGGATGGTAGAAGTATGATTGTAATCCCCGACTTTCCCGCAGGACATACAATTGCATTACATACAATTGCATTAATCTTCTTAATATTCGTAGTAGCAATGTTATTGGTTTGTACGGTGTTAGTTTTGTATCATAGATCATCAGAAATGTATCTCCTTATTGCAATTTATTGGATAATTATAATATCTTGTGTTCTCCTGTTGTTATCTTTCCCGTGTACAGATTACCAAATGATCTCTTGGGGAGATCCAGACTCAATAACGAGTAATTATTGTCAACAACTTATCGCGACAGGTTGGTAACCCTACGCAGTCCCTATATGACCGACCGCATTATTGCGATGATGCCCGGCGTGAACTAAAATATATTGATGAATGTTTAGCTGCGAAAGGATTAAATTTCCCTACGGGTGGGCATTTATTTCCAGTTGACCCATTCCAGAAAGAACTGGAACAAATATGTTCCATATGGAACAAATATGAACCAAACTGGCATTGCCTTCGCAGTCCACCAGATGAAAAAGGACGGTATGTAATGGTAAGGGAACGCCGTCCACACGAGTTTGGGTGGAGCGTGACGTATATCAGTCCGAAAAAGAAACAATAAGTATTTATCTTCCAGAAAACAATCTATAATCAGCGCACCCGTAGCGAAGTTGGTTATCGCGTCGGTTTTACATGCCGAAGACCGTCGGTTCGAACCCGACTGGGTGCATCAGAGGATAGATTCGGGGATAATGCTCCGTAAGGATAAGTCTTTATCATTCCGGCTATCCGCTGTAGAAAAACAACACGAGGGTTGGTATCTCAGTTGGTAGAGAGTCCGGCTGTTACAAGAGAGAATAAAAGATTGTGTGATTCATGATTTTGACCCCTCTCTCTTGCAGAAACCGGAATGTCAAGAGTTCGAGCCTCTTCCGACCCGTATTTTTGATGAGGTAGGATCATGAAAAAGGTAACATACGGAATCCAATATTGCAACAGCTTATGTCCCTATTTCTTCAGGAACTACGACGACGGAGATAATATCTGGTGTGCGAAGATCCGAAAGAAAATATATGATTACGACGGGGGAATGATCTTTGGTGATCGGGCGTATCGAGACATTCCGAAAGAATGCCCATTAGAAAACTGTCCGGAAAAACAATGAGATTATACGAACCTTCACTTATTTTGTGCAAAAATATAAATCTGCAAACAGCAAATAACGTATAAAGAGTAACGGGGTGGGGTAGTCAGGATAACCCGCTAGACCCATAATCTAGAGACCTCACGGCTTGCGAAGGTTCGAATCCTTCCCCCGTTATATAAGTTTTGGAGTTGTAATGTTAACAAACGTGTTGATCGGAATCGTATTATTTGTTGTGCTTATTGCGATAGGTTCATCCGTCTATTGTGTGTGTAATCTATGGTTGGGGTTAGGTACGTATCTCTCGATGATAATAGCAGGAGTAAGTATACTAGCAACAATATGGGTGACCATTGATTTCATAACAACGTTCACAGATCCCAAAACGTTATCACTGTGAGATTAATTATGAGCGACAGACCTCTTGAAAATATAAGAATAAATGCACTACTTAAATGCGGTGCAGATAAATATATTATAGACGGCCCGAACGCAGTGTGTTATGACGCACCCCGTAGATTTATATATATTGATAATTGTAAACAATGTTCATTCGTTGCAATAGCAGATGAAAACGGACGTGAATTTTACGAAGGCGATGACAGTGAAGGGATAGATGAATCAGATATATGGTATTATTGTAGGCACAAACCCTACCAACACTGGCCTAAAAGAATAGGTCAGATCGATAAGGTCGTGACGAGTGTAGATCTCGGGTGCCCATTAAAATTTCTGGCAAAAATCCCGGAGGTTAGCGATGGCAAAGAAATACATATGTAAATGCTATCATTTCCGCCATATTGGACAAATGGATAAAAGAATGGTTGATCATTGTGGGATGTGTGGACATTTCCTCGCGGCATTTGATTTAGGTGAAATAAAAGGGTGGTGTGATCACGTTAAGGAAACAGATCTTTCAGAATATCCATATAAAATAATTTATGATCCAAAAGAGGTTCAGGAATGGTGTCCTTTACCAAATTACAACCACCCTGTAAAAAAGAAAGTAAAAAAAGAGTGAGTGATAATTTATGGACGCAGATTTTGATGTATACGATTGCAACGCACGAATAAGGGCATCGACATGTGGCACGGCATGTGAAAAGACACTCCATATTGAAGTTAAATCAATGGAAATGACCATTGATAGTGCAAGACAAGTTGCCAAAGCTATTAACGATGCAGCAAATTGGTTAGAGCACGAGAATCTCAACCCATACGATCCGGATTGTATCGGGTGTCCCGGTATTAGTGAATGCCCACACAAAAAAGAAAAAGAAACAATTGCACAGGAAATTCACTAATTTTGTCTATTACGGATAATATATATCTGTGAACTATCAGATATGCATTGGTGGAGTGCCAGTAATATGACAACAATCCCGAATATACCCCGTGAAGATCTGGTTATATTAAGAAAATATATTGAGGGCAGAGATATTGATAGCGAGGACGCTCAGAGCGTAGAGAGGTTATGCCGTGTGGGTCTCATGAAAAAAGGGATTAGTCTAAAACGAAGGAAAGTAACGGCGAGAACAGTGGGTGTAGGGATAACTATGGTATCAATGGCAGAACGAGACAAAAGATGGAACCAGTTCCTATCAGTAGTAAGACAATCACCTCTCAAGCCCCCGATGGAACACAATAGAGACCGAGAACCACCATCACCAAGCACATGGGCATATCCAAATATTAGGCGGGAAGATATAGTTGCCCTTCACCAACGTCAAGAAGTTCAAAAAGTACAAGAACTCCCGAAACCCGAGGTTAATAAGATCCGCACCCGTTGGGAAGATTTAGATTACGTGTCTGAAAGCGAGTGAAAAAAATGTCAAACATATTTATGGTGGTTGCAGGAGCAGGTTTTATCCTACTCGGTGCATTTAGCAGAGATATTTTTATGACTGTGATGGGATGGACAATGTTTTTCATGGGTTTTGTATTTACCGAATCGGGAGAATCATTGTGAACGAGATAGTTACCAGAATTAATCTATTTGTTAATAAATGGATATTAGTTCTTGTAGGTGCAATCTTAATTTTACGGGCATGTCCGGCGTTAATGACATTATATATGAAAACATCCCCGTTATATCCCGGATTTATGGAAGGCGATCCCATAACAAAATATTTATTCGAAACGATTGGCGATTATAATACAACAATGTTAGTGATAATGATGTGTGGTGGTTTGTTAATCTTACTTACGTATATTTCAACGAGGGTAGACGAACCATATATTAAACTATCAACAGTACCGGTATACGGGACATTAGTAGTAATTGGATTTTGTGATGTACTGAGTAATATCGCTGCTTTAAACCATTCATTTGATCCGGTATCCTACGCGATATTATATCAGGTTGTTGTATTTAACGGAACGCTCCTCAACGCAATGGGTATAATTATAGGTGGCCTATGAAAAAACCGACGTATACTGAAATTAAAACATTCCTTTTGGAATACGATAAGAAATATTGGGTAATGATGTCGATTATTCTGATTTTTCACGGGATTGCAGCAATATGTACGTGGATTGCGCTATCCAATAAAAGTCATCAGGAATGCAACCCGGCTGCAAAGATCGTTATAGATATGATAGGGGTAGCCCCGGCGTTAATCCTATCGGAAATCATGCTGTTTGCCGCAATGGTGTATATGACATCACCTCATAGAAAACATGTCAGTAAAATAATGTTTGCTGCATATATAATCATGATATTAGTCTGTGGATTTGATGCATTTAACGACGTATCTGTGCTTTGGCATCTTGGGTACGAGCAAACCACACATGCTGTAATATCCGGTACGGCAGATGCGTTGCACGTGAAATTAACGTGTGGTGTATAATGACAAAATGCGATAAATGCGGGAAAGAAGTTGGCAATCTATTCTGCGGGAAATGCCGATTAGAGATCGAATCGGAACGTGGCAAACTAATCCCAGTACTTTATTATGATCCAAAAACAAAGTTGTATGTACCGGGATGTACTGTTATTGGATGTCCGTGCAATGATCGAGGGACATGCAGCGGTCACATCTCATTAGAGACGTTCAAATACATCTGCCACGAATTTGATGGCGATAATTGTGTAAAACAATTTTGTGGGTGAAAATATGAAGATTTGGATTGTTGGGATTTGCAACGCAGAGACGGCTGTTCCTGAATATGCATGTATATCAAAAGAAACCGCATTAAAAAGATGGGAACAAATACGGCTTGAAATAATTAAGGATTGTAAAGAGGAATATGAATCATACAAAGCATACAGAAAACAGGAACCTCTGGCAAGTAACTTGTATGAACGAATGCTTAAGAATCTTGAGGAAACCGATCCAGATAAAATGGATAACTTCCCACAAGACGAACCGTATATAATGGAAATGGATCTGGAAGAATGAACGATGGCCCGTTCTGGTTAGATGATTACGGTTACGATCAACCGCACGTTTTAAAAACCAAACCAACCCGTGATGAAGAAGACGGGTTCCCCCACCCGATTTTGTGTCCTGATGTTGAGGATGAGAACGATCTTCCCGCTCGTGCAGCGCCAGAGATCCATCCGATACCGAAAGAAGATACACCGGAAAACACAACGGCTGAAAAAATCATACTTGAACCAAACCATCTCCTCGATGAACCAGAATGGGGCACTAAAGAAAACGCCCCGTTGGGTGATTCGCGCGTGGTCATGAGGCCGTGGGAAGAAACCGAACCGTTCACGCGGTATTTCCAGAACACTAATAAAAAATAATAGATCTATAAAATATTGACCGGTAACCAACATCCAGCAAAACTATTTAATATCTTACAACAATCTTACTTATAATGGGCGGAAGGTTTACATGGCAATCCTAGAGATTATCCTAATCGCATTAAAAATCATTATCCCCAACCTTATTGGCATCGGAATTTTTGCGATTGGATTTGTGTTAAACTTCAGGGAAGATCCAGATAGTAAAAGAAAAGGGTTATGGGTAATGGGTTTTGCGATAGTATGGGAGTTTATGATGATCTATTTATTTACACAGGCGTGGTTTTTATGATCTATTTATTTACACAGGCGTGGTTTTTAGGGTGATCTGTATATGAATAATGGGAATTGGATTATAATTTTAGGTATTATAGTAATCGGTGCGATATTCGGCGTGTGTATGTATTTAAAACACGAAAATGATATTGCAATAAATCAAACGTTAGACGTTAATTGGACAATCGAAAAATGGGATTACCTTAAACCGATCCCAATTAGTATTGAGGAACGTTCGCCAAACGGAACACAATACAGTTGTGCCGAATTAGATCAATTATATGGAGATGCCATAACGTTCTGTGACGATTCACTATACGGTCATAATATCAGTATCATACGTAGGAGATCGACACTGCCATGAAGAACGATAAACAGGGAACCCTCCCGACAAAATGGTATATAGTATCCGAAACTCGTCTGGCGCAACTAAATGAAGATTGTTATATAGATCCGGAGTTCTTAACGGAAGTGCGATCACATCCGATTGAAAACGAACTACTTATTGAAGAAGAGAAAGTCAAACGGATATTAAAAAGGATTGACGAGGCATCCGAATTAACTCCGGAATTCTGTGATGAGATCGAACGGATTCATCGGAGCATTATAAATAATATAATCGATCCTGATAAAACACCGTATACTGATGATGTTTGTGAATGGTGCAGGAAAAGATATCCGGTTGGAGCGAACGAAAGATACTATCAGGTTGTCCTTTTTGGAGATGAACTCCACATGATCTGCGGAGATTGTTACGATCATTTAAATGAATCTCATCCGGAGGGAACCGAAAAGAAGTTGACCGGTATAGAGATATTAGAGCAGTTATATAAGGAATACGATGATGAACTTAAAGGATCTGCGACATCAACCACACCGCGAGATTATCTTGAAGCACGATGTGATGCACTAGATCGAGCAATACAGGAGATATTAAAATCTCCCTATCATAACAGAGAAAAAGGTTAAGATGAATAAGTATGGTTACGAAAAGATTGTCGGATGAAGAAAAAATAAAACGGTTTTTTGCGAGGTTAAATAGATCATCTGAACTTGATACGAGTGTTTATAACGAAATTATCCGGGTATATACTTCAGGAACCGCGCACAAACCGGCGGAAACAATTTCGTGTGCTGGAAAACCAGAACCGGAATCGACGGACGGGATGACAAATGAATATAGAATTCAAGTACATGGATCAGGTTGGAAAAAACAACCCACTCGCCAACCCTGCGATCAATGTGAACATAAAAAAAGAAAGGACGAGTTGGAAATGGTAAGGAAAGTAAATATAGGCGGGGTACTTAACTTAACATCAATTGGAAAATATACGTTCTATAAACCATATCCATTTAAGATAGAATATGACCCTATAAATAATATGTATCATTGTTTTGATAATATCGGAGGTATAAATGCATATGCGCACGCGATCTCTGAACTTTTGGTTCGTATGGAATATCAGATAGACCGTACCGTATCGGGATTTATTGATTTTGACGATAAGATGTTATGTGAGGAATCAATAACCTTGAAAAACAATTTTATGGAATACGTAGATTTTGGTGATTACACACGATATAAACAATTGGAAAAGTTTGATTTATTCGAGTGACCATGAACGTTCAAAAGATAAAAACCGTGTTGAAAAGTATCGGATATGCGACGGTATTAGGGGGGTTAATAACATCATTAATCGGGTTACTGGCATTACTCAATTCATCTATCGACAAAACAATAACTATAAATCCGGGGCATCTCATAATGTGTTGGGTTGTTATATCCGGAATAATGAGTGTTATACTACTAATTGAATTATACGACAAATCTGATACAGAGTAAATCACCGGGCATGTGGGTGAGGTGGGCATTATAATTAAAACAAATATTATTTACAACGAAGATTGTATATCCGGGATGTCGAAACTCCCGGATAACTGTATAGACCTTGTAGTAACCAGTCCTCCGTATAATTTGGGTGTAAATTACGATACATATAACGATTGGATGGAATGGCCGGATTATTATGATTGGTGTCGATTGTGGTTACGGCAGATATATAGAATCCTGAAACCCGATGGAAGATTCTGCCTCAATCACTATTTATCGTGCGGGACGGCCAAACATCGCAGTGCACCGTTAATGAATTTGAATGCGATTTGTGAGTTTGAAATTGGATTTCGTCATCACGGCACAGCCCTTTGGTCAGAGAGTTCTACTTGCAAGAGACACGCATGGGGTTCGTGGATTAGTGCCAGTGCTCCGTATATTAATTCGCCTCACGAGTGCATAAATATATTTTATAAAGATCACTGGAAAAAGGATAAGAAAGGCGAAAGCACAATCACACCAAAAGAGTTTATGGAAGCGACGTTGGGTATCTGGCATATCCCGCCAGAGAAACGGCGCAACGGGTGTCCCGCGCCATTTCCTCCCGGTCTTCCAAGACGATGCATTAATTTATTAACTTATAAAGGTGATCTGGTACTAGATCCGTTTATGGGTTCGGGTACAACAGCTCTAGTTGCAAAAGAAACGGGTAGGGACTATATTGGATATGAATTGTCGCCAGCGTATTATGCAACGAGTATAGAACGTCTGAAGGAATAATTATTTAAATAAACAGGGGTGAAAGTTAGAATGCCAAAAGGCGGAAAAGATGGTGATAAACTGAAACGACGAGAATTACTTTCAGGACATGTCAACAAAGAAATCCAGATTCAGGCAATATATGGGGGAACACATCTCGCAAAAGGGTTTTTAACCTCAAAAACGATTTTACTAAAAAATGTTAAAAGCGGTGATAAATTTATTGATGATCATATGTGGATCACAACACCCGATTACGGTCTTTTCATGCGGTTCGAAAAATTTGTTAAGGGAGATGCACTTGATATTCTTGGGAAGGTCAAGAAATATAAGAAGATGACAACGGTAGGCAAATGCACCGATTTTACCATTGATGTTATTGATGTGAAAAAAGAAAAAGGGAGTTAGTTAACGATGACAGATTTTATTGAAGATTGTTTGCCGCTCTTACGGAAATATAATACAGAAGGCGGGTTGGATATTGATGAAGATGATTCCGAACTATTAGTTCAACTAAGGGATATGAACCTGATTTTTCTTGGGATCAAGTTTAGTAAAAGGAAAAACCTGAAACTTTATGCGGTAACGACAAAACCCGGCGTAGCATTACTAAATATGTTCAAACGATAATTAGAGGAGGTACTTATATTGGATATCATTGAAAAACAGGATTTATACGAAGCCGTGTGGGAGAAAAAAGGTGCTGTTCATCAAGTCAATAAGTTTATGGAAGAGATGTCGGAACTCTCAAAAGAGTTGTTTAAAGCCCAGAAACACAATGGGGATAGAACCGTAGATCAGACAATCAATGATAAAGTTCTCGAAGAATTTGCAGATGTAACGATCTGTATGGAACAAGTACGGATGAAATTAATGCAATTAAAAACAAATTCTGGTGAATCCGCGTATGCTGTAATGTTACAACACAAAGAGAAGAAGTTGGAAAGGCTTAAGAGGACATTTACAACCGATGGCAATCTGTAAAGAGTGCGGTGAACCAATAATTTGTGTAGAGAATGGATATATCGATGTATTTCATCGGTTAGGTCAATGTGAGAAATGCAAACGTGTTGTAATGGACACTCAAAAAAACCTCGCCGATCCGGAACTAAAATTATAAATATTCACGTGTGGTATGATTGACCCAACCCGAATCTATATATCTGCATATGCAGAACTTTCAACTAAAGAAGAATATCGGCACGAGATCGGGTGGATAGAAAATATCAAACCGTTAGAAGAACAAACATGGCAGACCTTCGAGTATGAATATATATGGGTTGTTTTAAATGCGGGAATGAAAGAACAAATAGCAAGAAAGATCTATGAGAGGTTTTTGGATGCAGCGGAACATTACGAAGAAAGAAAGGAAGACCCGTTTCAAACCATCGGGCATAAAGGAAAACGCAAGGCGATTAGCTCTTTTGTTGGCAACGGGGAAAGATATTTTCAAAGATTACAAATAGCTGAAGATAAGATAGAGTATCTGAAAGCGTTACCGTGGATTGGAGATATCACAAAATATCACCTTGCAAAAAATATGGGAATAGATTGCGTAAAACCAGATCGTCACCTAGAACGAATGGCAAAAGTATATGATTATGCGACGCCATATGATATGTGTAAACAAATACAGATCGATCTTGGTGGTATTGGCACACCGTACCAAACGAAACTGGCAACGATAGATCTGGTATTATGGCGGTGGTGCAATCTTGGGAGATGGAAACCATAAAGATAATTTTGCATGGAAATATGCAGAAGAACACGGTCTTTTATATAATGGATGGGCATCACCACCATGTACAACAAAATGGCATTATTTCCAGAATGGCGTAAGTGTTTGCGACCATTGGACTCATTTTGGGAGATCACCAAAGGGAAATGATCTGGATTGGATACCTAAAGAGACAATTATGCCGCTATGTAAAATCTGCTTGAGAAAACATTCTGAATTACAAATCCAGAAGAGGTAAGATGAGTAGACCACTCAAATATCCAAAATGTCCGGACTGTGGGAAAACGTTATATGAAATCCACAATGAAAAGATTCTTGCAATCGATGGGTTAAAAGAGATGTGGGGTTGTGGGAACTGTCGGGCATATTATAAACGATCAGATGACGGAAAGTTCATTCAGAGATTACCGAGAGATGGAGAACAAACATTATTATAAGGAGAAATTATGAAATCAATATTACGAAGAGTTATCTTACAAGATATTCCGGATGGAATGTTCTCAACAAAGAGAGAACAGGCGATATTTGAATACGAGCTCACGCACGACCACCCATTAATTTTCGGGACAGAGATAAGAATTGATCGAGCAATCCCGAACGTATTCTTCATAGTTCGTAGAATAATCTACGAATCAGAACAAAATCGATATGTATATGTAGATCACGATCCAATGGGTAAAGAAAGTAATGAGTATGTGAAATGCCTGCTTTCAAACGGATTTACATTTATTACTAATAAAAATTATTAATAAAAAACTGGTATAAAAATGGATTCAAAATCAATGGATTGGATCGATGAGGATGTTGATACGACCTGTAACTGCAAATACATGCACGGTGCAGATGAATACGAATCGTGTTGGTTCGATTGCACACACCCGCAACGTCCAGCGTTAAGTTGTCCCTATCGTAAAATGAAAGAATGTAGTATTGCCGAACCGGACACGGAAGAACAAGATCGGCAACGGAAATCCATTATGAGTTCAACAAGTTTCTGGGAAGAGTATAACAAAAAAGATAATTATCGTGTCCATATCTGTGACGTTCCGGAGGAAGTGTTCTACGCCAGACACAAACACGTATTGAGTCTTATTGGAAAATACGATGCACGAAGTATCGGGTTACTTATTGCAGGCAAATATTATCGGGATGTCTGGTCATCGAGATCGTGTTCAGGTACATTATCGGCACTAGTAAATAGTGAAAAAATTGGTGGTAATGGGGAACACGATTACATGGATTTTTACTGCGAGAGTAGCAGTTACTATTATCTCAGAAAACCCTATAACGAAGATCTAATTAAATCGTTTAAGATCCACGCAATCAATGTAACGGAAGAGTTTGATGAAATGGATAAATTAGATGGGAGTTCTATATCATGACAGAAGGAAAACCGCACCCGTTAATGGAGATCCAGAAAGGTGATGAAGTCCTAGATATATTTTATGAAGGACGTTACCTTGTTGGACTTAACGTGTATAGAAAAGAGAACAATCTTGTATATATGTTAAGAGCCACGACAACAGAGAGGGTGCGCGGAGACAATCACAGGATCATTATGGGATTTATATCAGTAGGAACCCAATCTAAAGATAAATACGATCAAAATCCGAAAGAATATATGTATACAAACCAAGAATGGGGAATGTGGTAAGCATATCACTAACGAAATGGTGTGGAACCTGCCATCACTTTGAACCGAGAGATCCAGATGCTTATTCTACACAACTCTGTCACGCAAACAAAAAAGCAGACCAGATTTCACAAGTGAAAGTTGTTGGTTTAAAATATGGAGGGGATTGTACACTATGGAAGAAAAAGTGCAAGAATTAAAACCATCAATAAATTAAATGTGGAGACGATACGATTTGGCACGAGTTGCACTAGTAAACCCCGGTAAAAAAGAATGTTATGCAATGCAGGAACCACTTAACTTGGGTTTTATCGCATCATATTTAGAATCACTAGGGCATACAGTAACTATTATTGACGAACTTGCCGGGCAGAATGTTATACCCACACTCAAAACATTTGAACCCGATATTGTCGGACTTACCGCAGTAACGCCACTTGCTCCGGATGCATATAGGATCGCAGACGCTTGTAAAAAACAAGGATATTTGACAGTAATGGGTGGCGTCCACGCATCAGTATTACCTCAAGAAGCTTTTGAACATGTAGATATTGTTGTGAAAGGTGAAGGCGAATATGCATTCGAAACTATTATTGACGAGAAACTTACTGATGGTAATATACTTAGTCAATACGTAGAAAATATAGATTCAATGCCATTACCTGCACGACACCTTATGAATATGGAATACTATGTGCGCACAAAAGATCGCATACCCCATTCGGTTTATTATTTCATACCGCCAAATACCAGAATGGCCGGAATGGTTACATCGAGAGGTTGTCCCTATTCATGTATCTATTGCCACAACTCGTGGAAAGGATTACCTTGGATTACCTTACAGGATGAACGCCCCGGAACATGTCATTACTGAAATGCGCCAACTTATTGACGTGTATAATATTGAAGCGATCTTTTTCAATGAAGATAACTTTTTCTTTGATAAGAATCGGGCGCGTGAGATCTGTTATAAAATTATAGATGAAGGGTTTGATATTATGTGGGGTGCTACAAGCACGACAAACGGTATTACCAAAGATGTTCTTGAGATTGCAAAAGAAGCTGGGTGCCGACAAGTAACGTTTGGGTTTGAATCCGGGTCGGATCGGATCTTAAAAATATTACGTAAACGTGCTACAGTCGCACAGAACTACGCTGCTGTAAAACTCTGTAATGATGTTGGGATCATACCACAAGGGACTGTTATGATAGGCAACCCAACCGAGACAATTGATGATATCAGGAAAACACAAGAGTTTGTACGCACCTCCGGACTCAACCATATTGGAGTATGTATTACCACGCCATATCCGGGAACCGAACTCTGGAATCAGGTTCGTGCACAAGGCAAAGTACCAGAAGAGATTAACTGGTCAAATATTAATCTCGATAAAATTAATATCCGAGTATGTGATACGATCCCCCCCAAAACATTACAAAAACTATATCTTGAAACAAGTAGCATACTCAGTCAAAACGAACAACTGTCTTTTGGAGATCTTATCTACGTATTAAAAAACGATCATAAAATGATCATTGATATTCTTAAAGATCCACAAAGAGTTAAACGTATAATTAAACGGTTGCGATTATGAAAGAAACTGTGCAAGAATCGAAAACATTAGGTCGGTTTACATTTAAAAAACCGGTTCCTTATATAATTAGGGAATTTATTGATGATGAAGAAGAGATTAGATTTTGTGTAGAGAACAAAGAACTCGGGACAATTGGTTGTGGAAGTACTATTGAAAATGCATTAATACGATTTGAAGGACATATGATCGCAGGGATGTTCTTGTGGCATAAATGTAAAACCAACAAAAAGATAAACCTCTCACCAACATCTATTTGCATGATGGAACGGTGGAAAGATTATCTTAACTTTGATGAGTATAGTGTAGATTGGTTGATAGACGAGATGGACAGGATCGATCCGTAATTATAGATAAGGCAGCAAGAAAACCCCTATTTTCAAACAGGGGATGAATTGTGTTAACCCAAACAAATAAATCTGAACATATCGAAACTATGGGTGACCATACAATGTTAAATATTGTATGTGTGTTGTTCTCACAACAAGTTTGTGCGAACATAATGTAGCTGGCGACGCTCCTGTAAAGGAAATAGTCAGTAGTGGTCGTTTCAACCGGCCCGTGAGAATAAGGTTGGCTTTCGAGCCGGCAAACTTCTCCAAAGTAATTAGAACGAGATGTGTTGTTCACCAGAACGACCTCACGCTCAATCCTCCCGTTTTAACGGAAGGTAGTTGAAGGCGAAGAGAGATTTGAATTAATTGATCAGGATGTGAAGTCAACACCCGGTACATTTAATTTAACCCCGGATGAATTTGAACAAGTGAGACGACACTGTCAACTACCCCGCCATAAATGACGGGGCTTGCGAATGGCTAAGCAGGACTAAACAGTAGACTAGACCGAAACAGGTGTGAGAACACAATGTCAAACGCGAAACGAACTACAAGAACGGATCTCAGTGCTTCCCTAGCTCTGCCCACTTCTGGGTGCGCCAACCCCGGAGTTCCGGAAACGGAACTAAGTTCGTCTTGCAAGGTCGAAGGGAAATTTAACCCGAAGAAAATTCGGAGTCATAATATGCGAGTACCAGTAATGGATGCCGAAAGACACCCGTTGATGCCGACCACAGGGGTCAGGCATCAGCGTACTGGAACAAATTAGGCATTTTCTGTAGAATCCTAAAAAAGACAGTTGTACCAAACAATTAATTGGATAATAAGATTCCTCTTAATAACGACCGGTCTTGCACTAATGTATATTGGTTTTAAGAACCGGCCCGTGAATGATCCGGGTTCATTGAGATCAGGGATACTTATAATAGTCTCAGCGGTTGCAGTTTTTATTGTAATGTTTTTAATATACGCAAATTACGTATTTCAATAAAAAAAGATTATTGTTTTTCATCAGGCTCTGTTTTCTTCTTCTCAGCGAGAATTTCATACAGAGTCCGACCGATTACTGCTGTAAGAACACTGGTCTGGTCTTCCATGTTTTTTCCCTTAACAGCAGATACAATACTGCTCGAAATCAATTCAGCGATCATAGCAATGAACAAACAAAGCGATGCTGAAAGTACAATTGCACCAACAACAACACCAGTGTTGTTTGGATAAATTGCGTTGCCAATAAGACCCGCTGATCCAACAAATGCAATCAGGCAGATCCATAATATCAATGAACGTAGATCCATTTTACACTCCTAATTATTTCAGTCCAGTAGTTAGTCAGTTAACCTTATGAACCTTTGGGTGCGTTTGCGAGGCTCTGTGCACCCAGTTCAAACTTAACAAGTTCCTCTTCATGCATTTTCTCTTTAAGTACTGGGTACTTAACCCACCCATCCGGGTAATCAATAAGATCTTGAGACTTCTCAAGATCTATAACAGAGTATGCATCTAAAGTCCCGGAATTTTTCAGATACATACAAGCGCCAAGTATAAGTTTCGGCAGGAGTTCACTTTGTGGATAATCATTAATTACTTTTTGTAAAGCAAGAGCTCTTCGTTTAAGTGGGTTCCAGCGAAGCACAAACAAAAAATTACTAACTTTAAGATACCGGTTTAGTAACCTTTTCCGGCAATGCTGAAGATGTGAGTTCTTAGCTGCATAGTTTTTAAGTACCTTTCCACAGTGAACGCAAGTACATGGTTGGTTTCTCCAAGGTTCAAGTGCGAACAACCCACTAGGTTTGCGTACAACTTTTGGCGGCTCTTGCGTTGCAATAGTTTCAGGCTCTGGCATTTCAATCTCCGCATCATCATTATCATTGGATGGGATCATGGAATCGGCCTCCTCATTTAATATATCCGTATCCATAGTTATATTAGTAATCTCTAAGTAACTACTTATATACGTTTCCCCCCGTTTTTGGAAAGGTATGTTATCAGTGTCCGGTTTTCCGGTTTAGACCGGTCTTTCTAAGGAATAGTTAAAAGGTACAGTAATATAAGACATTCTAATAAGTTGTACGATGAAGTACAGTCTTTAAAAAATCGGTACTTCAATAACAACAAATCCTAAATAAGAACCTATCCTTTAGTAAAGTAACAATATATTACGTAGTATTACTTTAATTAAGTAAATAGACTTCAATAAGAACTGTTCTTCCGGTATACTCCAAGTTTTGCCTACATTTTGACAGTAAGTTTGCTATGTATAATTAAAAGTATAAAAAACGGCAAAACGGAGAGATTTCAGATATATGGGAGTTGAAATCCGGGTTCAATAGATGGAAAATGGGGGTCTTTATGAGTTATTAGAAGATGAAATGGAAAAGAATTGAATGGTGAAAGGTGATACTATGTAAAAGTATATATCCTCAAACGAACTACCTAATTAGTGTATGACAGAACTCAACCGACTTCCCAAACGGATCTTCCGTTCGGGGGTAAGTCAAGTTGAATCTTCTCGTCAACATGAAGAGCATGGTAAGACCGTTATTGATTGGTTCTCCTCCTCACCTACCGTCGATAAGCAGGTTAACCATGCCATTCATAAGACAACCGAGATGTTGACTGACATAAGGTTTACTGGCATTTTCCTTTCTCCAAATCAACATATAGGTTAAACGTCTGTCATACACTATATTTTTTTATTTAGACTTTAAACTCTACGACGGTGGAAGGCAATAGAAGCGTTCTATTGGCATTTCTCAGTCCAGATCGATATTTCATACCCTCGAATTAAATCTACAGGCGTTAGCAGATCATATCCGATATGTATATTATCCCCGTCATATTCTATATCTCTCGTCTGTAAGTACACAGATATCTAGGGCTGCTGTAAATTATTCAAATATACATATACAGAAATATAGAACAAACTAGTGTTTCATAGCGAGACTAAAATAATGTATATACAGAATTGTATATGTACTTAGTAAACTTTGGCTCCACAGTAAACATAACAAACCACTGTACCCTAACAAACAATTATGCTGCCATACCAGATCCAATAATCAATTGTTCTAAAAGATATAGTAAACTAGCGAACCGTTGCAACTTGCAGATTGCTTAAGTACATTAAATATTTAGTGTGGTGCGGACTAACCTGTATTAAATTATACATATACAATTACATTGAGTAATATATACCATAGCGAACCCAAGCAGATCCTATATCTAATATAATAGAAAACTAGAAGCGCCCAGCACAGCACAGAACAACATTTGATGATCATTGCATAGATCCTTTTAAACAAGCAAACGCAGGGTCACACCAACACTTATCCGGAATACATTGAGATCATCTAACCGGAAGCGATAGCGTTCGTTTTAAGAGCATTAAGATCTTGTAACATAAGTATACTAAATAATATGTGGGCAGCAAAATTGTACACTACCATAGATCAGATAAACAATATGATACCTGCCAGATTAAGAATTACCTAATTAAGTCCGGACTAATAAGATTGTGCTACCAAAGAACACCATACAATGTAAACAGGAACAATATTATATACTTTGAAGGCGATGTTATTGTAGGCACTCGATAGCCTCAATTGTCTACAACCAATGGTTGTCAAAAGATGGATCGATGATGCCAAGCAAAGTAAAAAAATATAGGAGATTGTAAAATGAAACTTAAGTATGTTTTAGGAGCCTTTTTTGTTCTGCTTGCACTTGTTGCAGTAGCACCGGTCTCTGCGGTCTTCAACGACCAGACCATTGCAAATCAGAACTCAGGTGTCTTTAGTTACCAGATCATCCACGCAGGTCAGACTGGTGCGTTCAACGACCAACAGGCTCTTGACAAGAACAGTGGACTTTTCAATGAGCAGGTTATTGATGTAGCCCAGATGGGATTCAGCAACGACCAGAATGTTTACAATGACAACACTGGACTCTTCAATGAGCAAGACCTTGATGCAAACCAGATGGGATCGTTCAACACCCAGCAGGTTGCAAACACCAACACCGGTCTCTTCAACGAGCAGGATGTAACAGTATTCCAGAACGGTGCATTCAATGAGCAGACCGCTGTTAACACCAACACTGGTGCATTCAACGAGCAGTCAATCTTTGCAACCCAGAACGGTGCATTCAACGATCAGGATGTCTACAACACCAACAACGGCGCATTCAGCGAGCAGAGTATTGTAGCAGTCCAGAACGGATTCAACAACGACCAGTACGTTGCAAACACCAACACCGGTGCATTCAGCGAACAGGTTATTGATGCAAATCAGGGATAAGTAGATTTAATCTACTATCCTCCAGATCTTTTTTTTAGTAAGTCCTTAATCAGCAAATATATATCTTCATAAAACGAAGGTATAATCAGTGTAGGGAAAATCTTCGAAGACCCTGCATTACAAAAAAAGGAGATATCTCAAAATGAAAAGTTTAACAGTACTGTTAGTAGGAATCCTCTTAGCTGGACTTCTTGTATTTCCGGCAGCGGCAACCAAATCCTCAGTTATTATTGGTGTGGGGGCAGATGGTGAATATATCTACCAAGATGTGGATGTAAATACATACTCCCAAGATGGGACAGCGGTTGCTATTGGTAGTGATATCACACAGAATCTTGAATTAAGTATTGGTGATAAAAACTCATACAATAATGATAATAGTGTTACCAACTACAATGTTAAGTCCAACCCAGTCCATTATAGTCTTGCACTTGAGAACACAAACTCTCAGATCGTAAGTCTCTACATGGGTGAAGTGTATGTTGTTAAAAACGACATTGACACAATTGGTGTTGAACAGATCCAGAAAGAAGGAGATGTTTACAGATACCATGTTAAGTCAAGTGCGCCGGTAATCTCGTATATTATTGATGCACGCGATGTTGATGGAGTTAAGACAATGAGCGGTGCACCGATCTATGATCCGGTTTTGCAGAAGTTTGATCACAGCAACATCTTTGTGTACTTCCCGAACTCATTCTCAAAACAGATCTATAACCACCCAAGCAGACTTAACTGGTTTAACTTCACAGTTCCAGAAGATGGAAGGTATGCACTGGTTATTGATACCCGCGTTACCAACTCACTGAATGGAATCCAAACCGCAACGGTTGTTCCGGACACTATTGATATTGTCTATGCATTAGGCAAAGTAGAAGATGGTTACGGAACCCATGAGGAAAGCGACCAAGTTATTGGCACATCGGTGATGTACCGGCAACTCGATGATGGCGGCATGGACTCCACAAAAGAGATCGAAATCTCTCACTAATCTTTTTTTTTAAAAATAAAAATTTCAGCGTGATTGTTTGGGTATATGCATCACAGCATATCATCAACACAACAAAATATTTATCACTGTTGTTGACGATATGATCATGCAGATCCTTAATCCCCTTGTGTGTGAATGTGTGTTTGGAATTATCCTTACATCACTCGCTCTTGGTGTAATTGGATCAGAACTCATTGGTATAATGTAGGGAGACGAATGACAGATCCGATCATTATAAATTCGACAACGTTGTGGGTATCAGTATTAATATTATCCATATCGGGGATAATTGCCACACTACATTTTATAAATAAATTTTGGAGAATTGATCTACACGGATTCATAAATCTCCAAGAGAAATATTGGGATATTACAAATTGGATTTTATGTGCGGTGTTGGTATTCGGGTTGTTTGGGATATTCTCAAGTTTGCTGTGGTTAGGAATTCTCGAATGGTGTGTTGATGGGATCTTCACATTATGGAACGCGGGCTCATCGAATTTACCCCAAGTAATTATTAAGTGAGGTATAAAATGATTGAACTTACAATACCAATAACAGGGTTTATAAAATGTGTATTATTACCTGCACTTTTAATTTTAGTTAGTGGAATAATAATCTCACTCGCACTAATAAATTTCCCTATTACTATTATAGAAAGAATAATATTGGTTATCTTTTGTGTAGTGTTTGTAGTAGGCATAAACTGTTTCGTTATATATATCATTTATCCGGAAGTATGGGTAACGCTCACAAACATATGGGTAGCACACACAAGTTGGATTCCCGAATTTAGTATTAGAGTAACATGATCCGAATCTGTATTATAGGTGACTCTAATTCGAAGTTTACGGAAATGGACGTTGCCGCATTACAAGGACACTTTGAAGTATTACCTGTATATGTAAAATCCTTAAAAAACCCTATTGAGATTAATGCCATAAGAAAAGCGATCAGCGATTCCGATATAATATTAATTCACGGTGCGGATCTTCACGCAGTTGTTGCAATGGAAATAGCGAACATATACCGGAAAAAAACCATTGTGGTTGTTGAAGGATACGAGATCATGAACGAAATTGAAGTGGGATACGGATTACAATACCAAGGGGGTGTCCGTGCCAAGTTAAGTAAATGGGTTTTGCGTAGTGCATATGCATTACTATCATACACGTTCTGTTATTGGAGCCGGTTAGATAAACTTACAAAACGACCGATTCATAAGATTGGTGGATATACAAACCCCTATAAAAGCGATGGGCTGACAACGACCTTACTGAAAGATCCGACCGTTGTTCTGACAATTGGGGATGCAACACAAGACACGTATAGAAACACCGGTATCCCATTGTATAATATGTTATCAGTCCAGAACCCGAGTTTAAAATTTTATGTAATTGGTAAAAAAGATCCCGTTATAGAAGCAATGTATGGTGACGTGAAATATCTGGGGGAACTCACACACGATGCAATAATAGATTGGTTAGCGCAAGCATCAGTTTACTGCCAATTCTCAGCCGCGAGTAATTTTGATCTAAATGTGATCATGGCGATTCAAAACGAATGCATACCGGTATATTCAGCATGTGATGGATCAGACGAACTTATTGGTGCGTGCGGGTATCGATGCAACCATAATGACGCATATGATGCAAACAGACAACTGATTTATGCGATTGTGAATGATAATAAAGAAGAGAGAAAACGGATAGCGACACGATATCGTAACGGATATTCAATAAACGTGCATGGGGAAAAACTTAAAGAAGTGATTATGTCAATATATAACCAACAAACATAGGTGATTTTTTGCTTGACCGTTTCTCATCAACAAAAAAACAGACTACATATAATGGAGACGAGGAATGTCTGTACCTTGTCAGACACGTTAATGGGAAAACAGTGAATATGTGTGGATGGTATAAATGCTGTGAACGGATCAACGATCTAAATTGTAAATGCCCGGCAATTGATAATGCACGCAAATATGAAGTAGCCTTACAGGATGCAATGGAACGCCGGGTTACAAAAACAACTACGATAAAAAAAGAAGAACCGGAGAAGAAATGAGATGTTAAATTTGGAATTTGCAATAACAATACCACTAATTATAACATCACTATGGCTATTTACGTGGAATTGGGATCTTATTACACAATTTGATTTGGACTTTATAATGAAATACTGTATGTTTATATCGATTACGTACAGTCTCCAGTATTGCATGATATGGATGTTTGATGCCACATGGGTTCCTAGTCACTACGATGATTGGTAACGGGGGTAGATTATATGGTAAGTTACGAGAAATTTGCATGTTTGGTTCTGATTGCAATTGGTATTTGTTTAGCGGTGATGTATATTGAAAAAGATACCATTGAGAATTTTACATTTGAGAAGAAACAAGACCCACAACACGTAGAACCTGTTGCCACAAACGATTCATCAACCACACAAACGATCATCATGATAGATCCCTCTGGTTATAGTAACAATACAACAAATTGGTATTCAACAGATAATGGATATACATGGGCAAACGTCAGCACGTATCGATATGAAAATGTATATTACAATAGTACAGAAGTTCCGGGATTTGAGAACAACATCACACTTGTCCCGGTAAATATTGGGGGTTACGAATATTATGGTGGGGGGACTGGAGCCTCATATAGAAACTGGGTGGTAATCAACTACACAGATCCAAACTATTTAGTTGTGGGTGGTGGAGGTGGCGGCGCAGGATCATACGTGATCAGGGAACCCGTGGTAGTTACAAATTATAACCAAACCAATAGTGACCAACCAACACATTGGAATTGGACATTCAGTAATTGGTCGGACAATGATAGTACCACACAACAAACCTCCACAAATTTCACAACATCATACTCATGTCAACAAATCATAGTAAACGGCGTTGTAACAAAGGATACGTGCAGTGGAACGTAAATGGAAACTGAAAATAGTGCTTTCATTTTATCAATAATAACAACACTGATATTTATAGGGGTAGAGATTTACAGTGGGGGGTTCACGCGCTCATTAATCGAATTGATTCCAACCTATATTTTATTCCTGCATTTGTTTTTTATTGTGTGGATGTGCATGATATTATTATATACAGAAATTCAATTCACAGATATGAGGTAATAATGATATGAAAAACTTCGAAACCTTTGTTTTTTTAATGGCCGTTGTGACAGGGTTGATCCTTCTAATAATTAATTATGATAAAAATACATCAGTAGTGGATATATTACCAGATTTCTGCCATACTGTTTCATGTTTGTTTTGCGCTCCGTTTCTTTCAATTTATATATCAATAAAAATATACAATATATTTAATCGGGATAGTGAGTCGTAGTGACTCAATTTGGGGTTTTTGCAGTATACGGGTACATAATCAGTATACTTACTATGTCAATTTTCTGTCTTACTCATTTCGTACCGTGTTATAATATATTTGAGTATATTAACCTCATGTCACAACTTGCCATAGCAGATGGTATTTTAATTATTATAGGGTACTATATGGATCAGGTAGGCATAAATGGGTGATGATCCGATATGGGTGTTTATTTTAGTGTGCGCCTTTACATTGAATGGGATGGCACTATCAATATTAATTCAAGAGTTCCCACACACTCTTTATGAGCAGATTACATTATTTACGGCAACAGTGTCTATTATATATGGTATTGCGCTCCGTTTCTTTTAATATTTACAATAGTCAAAATTTGAGAGGGTCTATGAAATTTGTGATTTTAACATGTACGAGCAGAATTCCCCCTCTTTCAAGGAGGGGATGAATGCGATATAAGATTCCCGGAACTAACAGAAAGAATATAAAGAGAACAACGAACTGAGTATAAGAATGCAGCTCACGAGAAAGGTCAGAATATACCCGAGTAAAGAGCAGATAAACACCCTGTGGGTACTTTCAGATCGGTGCAGGTTGATATATAACTTTGCGTTAGCAGAGCGGCAGGAAAGATGGGAACGAGAGCAGAAATCGGTATCGTATGTTGATCAACAGAACAAGTTACCGGAGATAAAGGAAGAGTATCCAGAGTATAAACAAGTCCATTCAAAAGTCTTGCAGATGACCTTAAAGACGCTGGATGCGAACTACAAATCGTTTTTCGCTCTGACGAAGGTAGATCCGGAAGCGCGTCCGCCGGGATTCCGGGGGAGGAAATATTTCTTCACGATGAAATATAACCAGAGTGGGTTCAAGGTAACCAACGAAGAAGTAACCTTATCGCATAAGATCAAGGGAGGGGCAGACCTCGCGTTTCCGACAACGCCATGTGCGAAGTTCACGGATGTAAAACAAGTTGAAGTCCATTATAATGAAGGCAAATGGTATCTGTCGATAGTGGACGAGATAGAACCGCCGGAATATCACGACAACGGGTTGTATCAGGCTTTTGATTTAGGAGTGACGAAACAGACGGCGGTAAATTTGGCAGGTAAGTTCTTTGAGAAAAAGAACATCCGACCGGATTTGTATTGGAACAAGCGAATTGATAAAATAACGAGCCGTAGAGATCATTGTATAAAACACACTAAAACAAACAGCCGCCCGAGCAGTCGGCAATGGATACACTTGAATAATATTAAACGGAAATTCGAGAGAAAACGGAGTAACCAGATCTTGGATTTCCAGCATAAGACCTCGAAGATGATCGTCGAGAATACGAGAGCCAACACCATTATTGTTGGCGATCTTGACGTGAAGAGTATGCCTCAGTCGGAGAAGGCAAATCGAAGGTTGAACCGGTCAACGCAGGGAACCGGATACCTTGCGAGGTTTGCGGGATTTCTAACCTACAAAGCAGAAAAAGCAGGTAAGAAAGTAATAGAAATCAGCGAACGCAACACGACAAAGGCGTGCTGCAAGTGCGGGAAACTGCACGATATGCCGCCGAATATTCGTGTAATGAAATGTGATTGTGGGAACGTGATCGACAGGGATCGCAACGCAGCGGTCAATATCATGGTACGGTTCCTATCACAGAATGCAATGTGGACTTGCTATCGGCAGTTCGCCGATAATCTGAGAAAAACAGGTCTGGAGATTCCAGTACACTCTCAGGAAATTCCACCCCTCGTTGGGGGGGGGGATAGTTCATATATTAGTAATCTAAAGATTACTATTGGTGAGGAAACGCCAATGGATAAACTTACTTTATACCACGGGTCAAACACGGATTTTACAAAGTTCGATTATAGATATATTGGAAAAGGAAATGACGAAGAAGGGCCGGGATTCTATCTTACCAGCAGCCTTGAGGATGCAAGAAAATATGGTAAATACGTGCACGTAGTTGACGCGTATTATAGACGACTTGTGCCGCTCAAAGGCAAGAAGAATGCGAACGACGTTAAATATTTGATCCTGAACGCGCCCGATTATAAAAATACATTGCAAAATTGGGACGAGAATTGGAAGGTTGGGTTGGGGAAAGCGATTGAGGCAATAACGCGTTATACATCCTCACCGCACGATCTATACCAACAAGTCTGGATAGAATTTTATCGATATGACCCGGTAGATTACGTTAAATCTATGATCAAACTCGGGTTTGATGGGGTGTTGATCAAGAGACCCTATAGGACAGATTCAGTAAAATCCAATATGGTTCATTTTGTAGCGTTTGATCCGGACAAACTGCACATAAGAAAATAGTGCATATATATGTGCGAAATCGCAAAAAACCCTAGAACATATTTAACGGTTCTGAAATTAGAATTTAAGAACCCCGCCTTTTTATTTTATAAAAAAATATTAAAAGTCTGTGTTTATGTAACGGGTATGTAATGGCTCTAAAATTATACATATGTATAATTTAGTGGTAACAATTAAATAATAATAACACAAATAATTATATCTCAACGTCCCCGTAGTTCGATTTGGTAGAACGTTCGGCCTGCAACCGAAAGGCGGCGAGTTCGAACCTCGCCGGGGACATCCTTTTTGAACAACTATATATCCTAACAAACCCAAATGGTAAATAACAGTCTAATAATTAACAAACGGTGATCACCATTCCGCCACAAGTTTATGGAACCTTTGGAAAATATAGGATCGAGCACGAAGAGCGTAATGACATTCGGCCAGTCTGGACGAAAAAAGTATTCATAGGTGGGCTCATCTGTGCACTGATAGGACTCATAACATCGGTCTTTGGATTTGGATATGTACTGATGCTTGCATTAACAAATCCGGACGCTCCATTACCAGAATTTCTTGGTTACTTACTTCTTGCGAATTTTGTTCTGATTTGTGCATCGCTGATCGCACCCGTGATCAACAAATACTGTGTTTTTAAGGAACATGGTGTTCGGGTCTCACTCATCGATACTGAAACGAATCAGGTTTGTATAACTGAAGATTATATCCTCACAGGAAATCCCGCAATCGATGAAGGAAATATTAATCAAATCCTTATAGGATTTGAAGTATTAACAACCTAATAATTCAGAATGTGAGTGGTGTGGTTGTATGGTCAAAGAGGAAAGAAATGTTATAGCCGATTTCGAACGCGATTTCGGCAAACGCGCATCACCCGACTCGATAAAAGACATTGAAGATAATATCCTACAAAAAGAAACCGAGTTGAAATCATTAAAGTGTCTTTTAGAAAACGTGAATACTTATGAGACAGCTTATTATTGGTATGTAATGGGTATCCAGCGCGGTCGGATGTATGAACGTGAAGATCAAATAAAGAAGAAGGAATAACCATGTCAGCATACAAGGATAAAAACGGAAATGAACCAGATGCATTCATCGGGGAATGTATGGATTGTAAATTTTATTATGATGATAAGATCCCAATAACTGTTGGATGCGGAGAGTGCAGGTATGGCCCACCAACAGCAATCGATCCGTTAGGTCACGGAACCTATTTTGGGGGTCATTTTCCTGTAGTCTCAGAATGTGAGTGGTGTGGTAGATTCGAACAAAAGAGGAAGAAATAATGGCGACTGAACATTCACATTTCGGCGAGTTTAGGGTTATGAGTGAAAAAGAGGATAACAGCCCTCATAACCTTTCATATGTATTTGAAGCATTGTTTGTTTTATCACTATTTGCTATTGTAGTTATATTATGTTGGGGGATGTTATCAACAATAATACCACCCCCAGATAAGGAAATATTACTTCAACAGACCCTATTAGGTATATGTATTGTTGGAGCAGCATCGGTTATTTTTATATTTATTCTTGCACTATTACCGAGGAGATGTGGAGTCAAGATCTACATTACTAAAGGGAACAATTCAGAACATTGCGAATGTAAATATTATCAATATACAAACAATGAACCGGTTGATGTAAGTAAAACCACAGAATTAATATCTGATATAGAACAACAAGCGCAAAAAATGAATGAAAAGCAACAGGAAATTGATGCCGAAAAACAAGTTTGTTGTAATAAACACCAATCTATAATGTCCAGTGTTGAACAAGAGAGGGGAAATCATGGCAACTGAACATTCACGTTTTGGTGAGTTTAGGGTTATGAGCGAACAAGAGGATAACTGTCCTAACAATCTTTCAGATCAATTCAATGGTTATTCGGCATTGTTTTTTATTGGTGTCATACTTACCTTAGTATATTTATTCATATATTGTATAACGTCTTCAGTAATAAATGTTAATCCCCTCATCCAAATACCCATAGCGATTGGAATAACCTGTACTTGTGGTGGAGCAGCGATAATTTGTCAAGTGATACGGATATTATTACCCTATGGTTTCGGTGTCAAAATATATGTTGTCGAAGGTGAATCAAGCACAACACATTATTCAGAATGGTATTATCAGTATACAGGAGATAATGGTGCAGACGCACAAAAAATTGCTGATTATATTAGGGTATTGAGCAATCTGGCGCAGAGACTAAATAGGGAAAAACTCACAATGGGAAATAAGAATCAGGAAAGAGATACACGGTATCAGGATGTTATGGCCCAAGTAAATGAACGGTTGGGAGAGCATTAATTATGGAAGATAACTGGAAAACACTTGCCATAAAAGTGGGTATAGCGGCAGTGATATTATTAATTGCGGGGTATCTGATAGTAGCCGTAGTTGAGGATCAAGTGCGAATATGGGATAAATTCCAAAATGCACCGTATTGTAATAGTACTTCACCGCTCGGAAACGAATCGGTTGGGATATGCAAAATAACCAACACGTCATGGATATATTGTGAGTACCCGAATGTTAATTCATCGCGCCGCCCGGTAATTGATTTTGAAACTGTTGGGTGTAAGAATATTAGTATAAATAATGTAGAACTGTGATAATTATGGATTACAAAAAAATATTATTATGTTTAATTACGATCTCTTTGATATTTGTGTGTGGATGCACTACTTACGATCAACAGGGATCAAGTCAGGTCAGTCCTAAATCAGATGTAGTTGTGGTAAAAGAGGCAACAATAGATTCATCGTCTATAGTTGTAGAAGCAGAGGATTGGAACCAATACATAAATAAAAACGATAGTTTTTCAATAGTGTATCCAAAAGACTGGAAAATAACAACAGAGTTAGCAGATAATATGTTTGGGGAGGAAAAAGATACTTATGGTTATCTTTACTACGACGACGTTGTACATGTAACTGCACCAAATGAGAAATCGTATATTATACTCTTTGGAAAAAACATTAGTGAGTTTGTGGAATATATTGACAATGTAAAAATCGACGAGGTTTCTTATTCAACACTTATACTTGCAATAATGGATTCCGAAGATGAAAATAGAACTATTACAAAGGTTGGAATAGATAAGAACGATTATAAAGTAAATGATATTGTTGCGAAAAAGATTCCATTCAATATGACTTCAAATGGGATGAATTATCAAAGTGAAGCATGGATTTTAATGAATGAAAAAAGTATATATGTCGAAATGTATTACACTGATAATACAAACGACAATGCAGAGTCAGATCTGAAAACAGCTAAAAAAATAATGTATTCATTTAAGATTACGGAGTAAAATTATGGATTACAAACAAGTAATATTAATTCGCATGGATATCGATATGTCGTGCGGTAAAAAATGCGTTCAGGTAGCGCACGCATCAATGATGGTGTGTGACGATGCAGAGCACCAGTCAGATGACTATAAAGCACGTGAGTTCTGGAAAGAAGAGGGTATGCGTAAAGTTGTTTTAAAAGCTCCCGATCTCCCAACATTAAACGAATACGAGCGTAAAATACAACAGTTAGGTATAGTAACTCACAAAGTCGTGGATTTCGGGTTAACGCAACTTGAACCGAATACAATTACAGCATTAGGTTGCGAACCTCTCAGAATAGATAGTAAAAAAGGAATAGCACTTGCAGAGTTAACAAAGGAGTTGAAATTATTATGAATATGGTTGGTATAAATGGAACCAAAATGGTTGTAAAAGCATATCCCGGCTGTGATCAGAAATGGGATGATTGCGTCAACCATTTTACTTGCGAATGTGGTGAAGACTGTTGGTTTACATCAGAAGATTATAGAAAGGAAATGAATTCCACCTAGTCAGGATAACCCTTAAATATTCTGGTGTCAAGATCAATTATTATAATGATAAAAATACCGATAATGGGAGATATTACCCCCGACGAATACAATCTCATTCGCAAAGCGAATGAAATCGAGTTAAGGGAACGCGCGAAGTTTGAAGGAGGGTCATGTGATATCGAGTTCTTCATGGCAGATAAAAACAACCTTCGCACAATTGTACAGAGATCATAATAGATTAGAAGGTATAATATGAATTACAAAGGTATTATTAAAGAACACAACGGATATAAAATCGAATATCGTGAAGTTGATGATATTTTAGTAGATATATATAGGACTAAAATAAATAATTTCTGTATTGCCGGATATGTACTCTCTTTTTTTGGGACGATGTTGTTAACAGATATGCCGAAATGGATATCTATGGGATTATGGTGCGCTCTATCAGTTGCGGTTGGATTTTTCCTCGTGTTTAGTGATATACTTATGACACAAAAGAGGGGTTTAAAAATTCGCGTTACTGGTAATGGAGTTAAAGAAGATGTTGGAAGCGTCGCCTATTCAGAATCTCTATCAGACGATTCAGCCTCATTAAAAAAATTGGTTAATAAAGCAGAAGAGAAAATATCGGAACTTCAAATAGCGCAAGAAAAATATAATAGTTACAGAGAACAATTGCTCCATTCTTAAGGGTTTTTATGAGGATTACTCTGGTGGCGGTTATTTTAATATTAGGGATCATTGTAGGGTTTGTTCTTGGATATACAATAGCATACGCCCAAAAACAGGATCACGCCTCCCAACCACTGTCCCCATCAAAATACACAGATCTCCCGACCACAAAAAAAGTGCCTGAAACACCGGTATTTTATCAAATCCCCCTAGGATACTATATTATATATATACGATATGGTGTCGATCTCTCTGAAAAGCCGGTATCTTATCAAACACCCCCAGAGTACCCACAAGATCTTATTAAAAACACGACATGGGAAACAAATGACACAATTAAATAAAAAATACCTATATTTTGCGCTTATCAGTTTTATTCTGATAGGTATTTTCACACGGTTTTATAAATTGGACTTTCAATGTTTTTGGACGGAAGAGGAATACACACTTAATATTGCCAGATTATCTTTTGGAGAGATCTGGACGTTAATTACAACAACCGATTTTACCCCGCCGTTGTTCTATTGGGTAGAACATGCAATGGGACTAACATTCGGATACGGTCACGATATTTTGCGGATACCTTCAGCAGTTGCTGGAGTATTATGTATCCCGACAATGTATTGGTTAGGTAAAACTTACAAAGATGAATTTACCGGGCTGATCTGTGCGGGACTTGTTACAACAACATATCCCTTTATTTATTACTCCCAGTTTGCGCGAGGGTACGAAGAATCTTTTTTATTGTTTACAATAACCTTGACGTTATTCTTAAAAATACGTGGTGGGGATAAACGGACAATAACATACGCTTTATTTGGGGTACTTGGCGCAATATCCATATGGATGCATATGTATGCGGCCATACCTATATCGTTATTATTACTGGTAACTCTCATCACGGATTGGGGGAAAGGATCGAGAATTAGTGCCGCGTGTTATATTTTGGTTCTCTCACCGTTAATCCAGATGGTGAATACGTTATTCAATATTAGAGTCCGTACAACGAACGAGTTTCCATACGGTCTAAAATGGTATGAACTTATAGCCACGACCCCAACTGAATTCTTCAATAATATATTTCCCTTTATGGGGATATTGGTGGTGTTTGGGTGGTTTTTTGAGCGCGGACGAAAAGTGGCGTGGGAGATCTTAATAATAAGTATAATCACAATTGTATGTGGAGTAATTCTTGCGAATTATATGCCAATGTATCCAAGGTATTACATGACCGTGGCATCAGTTTTTATATTAATTGCTGCGGCAGGTTTTTCAGAACTCACGAAATTTATAACGAAAACCGATTGGGCGATGATTGTTATTTTAATGGCTATGCTAATTTTCTTCGTAATATTCCAAAACGAGGGGTATCTCGGGCATTATCTATACCAAAAGTATGTTTGTGAGGTTTAGAACCCCCCGAAATCTTCCGAACCCAATTCCGGGTTATCAGCAGAGATCGCTGCACCCAGAAATATAAGGTAAACCCCCCATACAATAATCATTCCTAATACTAAAACAGTAGTTCCATGCATCCAAGGCCGAGGCGCAATTTGTATAAGTATATAAGAATTTAGTAAGAATCCAACAAATCCCACAGCCAATAGTATTAAGGTAAATGGCCCGATATTAAGTGACATTTTTAGTTCCTCTGATTATCGGTTGAAATACACCTTTATCAACTCTCATAAATAAATATGCGATTACAAAATATTCAACAATAACTAATCCATACCAGAACGTTACTGCGAGTATATCTGTTTGTGAGTACGGGAATATATTTTGTATGAGCACATCTATTCTAATGTGTTGTATAATCAGCATGTGTGTTATAAATATATAAAATGTTAAGTCAGATATCTTATATATTGTCGGATACTGTTTTGTAGTTGAAGGATACCAGATTTTTTGGACGATAAGTATCCCCAATGCGAACTCAAAAAGGTTACAAAGAGGGAATATACGATATCCCAACACCCAATCATCAACGTAATATTGAAGGTAATATCGGGAAATCCATGATAAACCTGCAAAAAGTATGATATATAAATATGGATTTTTCTTAAGTGCAGATGAAATAAAAGGATATAAAAAATATAGTGACACTATCGTTCCAATAAACCATCCCATTTGATTTAACCATTGGAGTCCAAGTCCGAAAAACGGATAAAATCCAGTAAATTCAATAGCCATACCTAAAAACGATTCATTATAAATTTCGATGAATGAAGGGAGGATCGCCAGAACCATCTCAAAACCGAGTATAAGACTCAACCAATATGTGGGATATAAACGAGCGCAACGCCGATAAATAAACTTAATATATTCTTTGATAGTATTTATTTTACCCGTGTAATTTAGTTCAAGAACAGCACCACTAACTAAGATAAGTCCATATACAGCCAACAATGCAAACGATTCTGGATATACAAAGAAGATATACCCCTCTTGATATAATGGGCTTACAAAGTCTTTAATTATTGATAGTTCATAATGGAAAAAAACAATTGCACAAATAAACACGATTCTCAAAATATCAAAAAATACCACTCTGGTTTTTTCAGTCATGTTGTTTTACCCACAATTTACGGATTTTTCTCTCTAAAGTATACAAAACGACAGACAAAAGACAAACTACACCAACATAAACTATAATATTTATACAAAATGTTTGAGGTAATTTAGCGAGCATCCACACTACAATATAATGGGACAAATAGACAGGGAATGCAAATTCCCCCATTGTCATGATCCAGTTTGGTGATGGTTTTGTTGGGTATAAACCATGTCTTGCTATATAGATCCCAAGTGCAAATAAAAATAATCTTGAGAATGGAGACCAATACCACACATTACTACCGTCATATGCAAAAGTAAAATCATTCAAGCATATTGACAAAAACGCAAATAATAAAAGTCCCAATAAACCATAATTAGATAAGAGTTTCGATACAAAGGGGTACATTAGATATAATAACATAATTGTTCCCACAAACCACGATGGAGACATAATACTGCCTCCAAAAACAGTGGATTGTACGACGTGTGGGAAACATAAATGTAAGAAGGGGTATAATCCAGTGGCTTGTGCAATAAACTCAACTAAATTAAACGGATCTGCATATATATTTATAATTGCACCTAAAACCAGCGCCATCCAAAACATAGGATATATCTTCAGAAATCTGTTTTTAACAAACGTAAAATATTTCCGAACATCAAATTGGATTCTACCATAATTATATTCGAGAACAGCCCCGCTTATAAAAATAAATATAATAACTCCAATTGCACCGGGATTATAAGAAAATCCAAAAATACCTGTAGTTATGAGTGTAAAAACAAATATAATCGTATCTACAACACCAATGGGGTTAAAAGAAACTTCAAAAATATTAAACGGTTCGTTTGAAAGAAGAGGAATGTTTAAGGCAATTGGTAATGCCATATGGTATATTAAGACCAACGAAATAGCTAGAATTCGAAGCGCATCAAAAAATAAAAGTATGGGCTTTGTCATGTTTTCCTCTCATAGATATTCCACCACCATCGTATATCTAATTGGTTCTTTTCATCAAATGTGTATATCATTGCGTATTCATTCTTTATTTTCGTTGAAATTTCTTTTAGTGGTGGTGCACTAAAATTAAAAAAATTTCTATTTACCAGAATATATTTACCAGTATATGCGAGTGTACAATTCCTATTTTCCCAATATTCTTTAGAAAAAGTTATATTTTGAGTGAGCGAGTTTCTTTCATATGGTACTGAACCCACATATCTACATGCAGACGGCGTTGGGAAATAGTAAGATAAACTACCATCGTCCAGATATAAAGTGGTTGGCTGACTCAATATATCAGTATTCTCTGTAATATTATCCACTAAGATTTGACGTTCATCAGCAGTTTTGTATTCTGAAAAAGCCATCACTAAAGACCCCCCAGAAATTATTGTAACATTTAATATGATTACAGTGACAACAATTAATATAAACACAGATTGATGATGGTCATATAATTTTAAAAAGTAACATAGGGTAAATATTGCTGGAATTACCATTAAATAATAGTGGATATAAAAAAACTGTGCAATATACATTACATATGCTGATGATATACCCCACATTAACAACAACAACCCAATATTTCGCATTTGTTCTTTTACTACCACCGATAATAACAACAGTAGTGAACACGCCCCAAAAACAATTATCGGGGCCATCCCTATCATACTTATACCGTGATACCAAAAGTTAAAAACAATCTGAAGGATATCTTGTGTAATGGCGGGGTTTAATACCCTACTTAAAAATATATCAGATATAAAATGTGGGAAATACCACATCAATATAAATATTGATATCACAACAATCGGTAAACTTAATATCGCTCGTTTAAATCGTTCCCAATAGTCATTAGTTAACATCATTGTAGATAACATTATAATTAATACCAATAACACAGGTAATCCTTTTAATGTTAATAGAGGTACAACCAGTAATCCCGATGCGATTTGTATCCATTTATGATCATCTAATAACATTGCGAACATCAACATACTAATAATAACCGATGTCGCCTCCCCACTAAATATAATATAATTATTGACTGCAAACAATCCAAGAAACCCAATAATAAATGGATATTCAAATCGTATTTGTAATCTAGTTGAGAGTTGTTTCGAGAAATAGTAGAGGATTACTATTGTTATGATAGATACAATCAATTTCACAAAGATCGAATATGCCCATCCATGAAATGGTGTGGCTATCAGATTTAAAAGATAATATAAAAATCTATGCCCAATCAACTTAACTTCCCAAACAGAATCTAACGTCATTGGGAACCCATTTGTTAATGCAGTTACTTTGGCCGCGCCGAAATAGATCATTACGTCACCGGAGAAAGGTTCCAAAATATACAATATCAATACAATCGGTGAAATAAGAAAGTACAAACACTTTAAAAATAAAGAATAAACAAGATTATTGTTCATAATGTAATTTATCTCCTCTCATAAATATCAAATATATCATCATCCCACACTTTATAATATCCGGTCTCAAGTTTCTGTTTAACGGCAACATGCGTGGGTAGTGTATAGTTCTGCCATGATAGGTCATCAGAAATAATATATTTACCTGTGTAATTTAATGTGCAATTAAGATTTTCCCAGTATTCAGGATATTTAGTCATGTTCCATTCAGGAGTATTCCGTTGTAATGGAAGTGGTAATACATACCTACAAGCAGACGGCGAATTGAAATAATAAGATGGTTCACCAGCGCTAAGATATAGTGTAGAGGGCTCGTTTGAAATATTGAATTTAAGATCAACCTCTTTAGCAGCGGAATCAATGGAATTCCAATGTGCATATCCTTTATATCCCATCCCAAATGACCATCCGGCAACAAACACGGATAAACATAACAATACTGCAACAATGATTATCCAGAAGACGCGCGTTTGGTTTGACAACACTTTCAATGCATAACAGCAGGTAATTATTGCAGGAACAACCATTGGAAAATAATGGTAGTAAAAAAATTCTCCTTGGATAAATACCATTAAAATCGGAGGGAACCAAGACAATAAAATTAATAGGATATCTTTCAGTTGCGAATTGTCTACCTTAAGTATAATAAATGGTAATAACAAGAACCCAATTACAATCAGAGGTGAAAATGCAATTAACCCCATACTATACTCAAAGAAATATTCGAGTAATTTATCCATACCTACCATTCCAATATGTGCAATCCCCGCTGAAAGGAACATATCTGATATGGAATGTGGGAATAGAAACCTTACAGAAATAAAATAAATTGCACTGGCAATTGCAAAACCGATTACGCACCAGATAAGTCTCTGTTTTATTTGTGCGATATCAACCCGATTGCCCCAAAAATTAATGAGAATCCACAGAGGTAAAACGCTCAAGATAATAAACAGCGTAATTCCTTTTATTAAAATTAGGGGAATAATTAAAAACCCGGCAATTATCCACAACCCTTTTTTATCCTCTACCATTAGCGTTAATATAAGCAATCCCAGTATTGCAGCAAAGTACTCGCACTCCAACGCGACAAAATTACCTACGGCAAAGAATCCGAGAAAACCCATAATAAATGGATATGTTAAGGGAATATGCACCTTTTCAGCAACCCTTTTAGAGAAATAGAATAAAATCACCAATACGAAAATGGATACTAATATTTTTAACCAGATCTGATAAGTCCATCCAGAGAAGGGGTCTAATACATTCAAGATATAAAAGATTGCGCGGTTCCCAATGGGTTTTATCTCCCAAACCGTGTCAAGGTTCAGGGGGAATGACCCGGACAATCGAGCTAATTTCTCCACACCAAGGTATATTCTAACATCAGAACCAAGCGGTTCAAGTAAGAATGATATTAGTATAAAAGGACAAACTAATATGTATACTATATATTGTAAATATCTATTTATCAACATTCACAGTTTTATCGATTTGTGTATTAATAAAGGTTATCCCAAAGATTTATGGTCTATTAACAAAAATCGCGTTTTCACACAGAAACGTTTATATATGTGTGTGCTGTTTATAACTATTGTAGGTTTGGAGGAGGTTTCACAGAAACACATGCCAGTAGATGCAACAGCAATCATCGGACTTCTGGTCGGATTTTTAGTCGTCGGCGTAATCGGTAAGTCTCGTAACGGGCTTAAAAAGAGAAAAGAAGCCTATTTGAGTCCCGGAATTTACGTGGGCGACCAAATGGTGCAGGCAGCTAACCTGTCCTCAGAAAACACACTGTACAGCTCACAACAGAGCATTATCGCGACGTTCCAGCTCGGTGTCACGTTATGTAAGATCATAGTTATCGTCTCTATCGCCAGTATCGTCTTCGTATTGCTCCAGAAAACCGGACTTATTCCGCGCTTCGGAGAGCAGTAAGACTTACTCTGATGATAAGAGGGGGTGGTTCGTAAGAACCCCCCAATAAATTTTAAACCGTTTTTTAAACACTTACTAAAAATATATATCTGTACTAAACATAATCTATTATGATTAATTAATGTCAGTTATTACAGAATGCGCTTATTGCGGGGGAACTCTCTCAATAAAAAAATGTAAATATACACGCACCACTCATCATTTTTGCAATAGAGACCATTATGGGAAATGGAGAAGTCAACACCAAATTGGAGAAAATAATCCCAATTATAAAGAAAAAATAAAACGCGTTTGTAAAAACTGTAATGTACAGTATGAATCATTTCCAAGTAACGTTCGTAATAAACAAGGATTTTGCTCATTAAAGTGCTATCATGAATGGAGGAGAAAACAAGCTAAACTGTGTGTTATAAAGTGTGTAGTTTGCGGGAAAGAAAAACAATCAAAACCAAGCAGATTAAAACGCGGAATAGATAAATGTTGCAGCAAACGATGTGAAAGTATATTAAAATCCCAAACACGACTTAGAGAAAATAACCCCAATTGGAAGAATGGCGCATCTCAAGAAACCTATTGCCCGAAATTCAACAGGCCGTTTAGGGAAGGCGTTAGGGAATTTTGGGGGCATATGTGTGGGTTGTGCGAAAAGAGACAAGAAGATAATATAATTATAAGAAGAGGCGAACCATTAGTAGCAAAACTGTCTGTCCACCACGTGAATTATAATAAAAGTGCCTGTTGTGATGGTCAGGAAACACATTGGATGTTTGCCCCAGTCTGTCACGAATGTCACGGAAAAACAAACGGGAAGAGGGACGATTGGAAAAAGATCTTATCGGATAAAATAATTAAAGAATATCAGGGGAAATCATATCTCACAGAAACAGAATATAAACAATACTTTGCAAAGAAAAAACTGAACCCGGAATATACAATATTTGATCTGTTAACCACACAATAATTTTTTAACAACCAAAATGCGTGTAAATATATAGATCTCTCTTTTTAATGCACAAAACCCGATAAAATTGTGCATATACAGGAAAATACTTAAATACTGCTACTACTATTAACACTATTGTAGGTTTGGAGGAGGTCAACAAAGACAATGCCAGTAGATGCCAGAGCACAGTATAATCAAGGACAGGTCACGTTGTATAAAGTAGATGTACTAAGTAGCGTCTACTTGTGCATACAATCCAGCCTACACTAGATTCGTGCAAAGCATCCAAAAAAACGCAACTTGGTATATAGTATCAAGTTGTGGCATAGTCTTTTTTCGATACTCCTACTATAATGAACAAACGGGGAGAAAAATACCAACAAACAGGTGAGGTGCATATTCGATTATGGCAGATGACAGTATAACGGCGAGGATAAAAAATCTCCTCCCCTCAAAAAGAACAAATGAAAAACAACAATATGAACCAAAAGTTCCACAATTACCTGATTATGCAGAACCAGTGACGGTAAATGACGGTCTTTTTGAAGACGATCCAATAGGTGGGGAAGGGCCGTTTCCAAAAATCGAAGACAAATCTGGTAATGTAATTGATCAATCGCTCATGCGTCAACCGTCGTATGAGGAGAACCAGATTCAGTTGATGAACGATATAGCTTCGGATGAAAGTCTGGGAGTATTAACATATTACATCCAAAACTTATCACAACTGGGTAACAAAGCACAAGCTCGGTTAGTAACAAGAGCAACAGCATTCCAGAGTAAAAACCAAGTCTTCTCAAACATCGAAAATCAACGCGATTATTTAATGGCGCAAGATGATTTTGAATATGCCAAAATATTAAGCAAAGCTGATTTTACCTCGTTTGATATGAACGCGGATTATTATGTTGCAGAAGCAATCATGGAAGCTCAGTTTAATATCAGGTTACGCCGTTCAAAGCGTGCACTTAACTTATTGCAATTGAATACACAGAGAAGCGAATCCGGGCCAACTGGCGGTTATCACCAGCAACAAGAGAAACAAGGTATCTTACAAAAACTATCATTTTTAGGTGGTAACAGAGGCGGAGGATACTAATAACATGGCGGTTTTAGGCGGAACAACCTCATTACCAACTTTCGCATTATATGCATTAGGCGGGTACGCACTTATTGCATCAATAGTAGCATTTCAGTTCATAATGGCGATGAGAAATACGCCATTAATGAAAGCTATAAATGAAGCACTAAATGGAGAAAAACATCTTGTATTTGTGCATTACGCATCGGGACAAGCGAAAGTAGTTGTACCAAGATATGTAGAACCAATAGAGACTGATGGAAAGGTTTCCCCCTATTGGATTATCGACGGCACATACCGGTTTAAGGATGCAACCGGTGAGAAATGGGAATCAATAGGATCATTAAAAGTATTACACTATTCAGCAAGAACAACGCAAGCGATGAGTGTAGATCAAGCAATAGCTATTGACCAGTTTAATGATATCCTTGCAAGTCACGGGTATTCAACAAAAGGCTTCCTTAAAGAAGTATTCTATATGCTCGGGGAATCCGCAAAAGGAGAGGAATCTGAACGAGCCGCTTGGCAGAGATTAGCCAATGGAAATACAAGCGAACACACCCTTAACAAGATCAACGAGGTATTACAGTTCGTTAAAAAACATCCGGAAGTAAAATATGTAATGTTAAAAACCGGTGCATTTACTTATAAAACATCAGTATCAGTAGTTGATCAGTTAATCGGTCAGGGAGTAACAAATTTATCTCATACAATATCGTTTGTTGAAGACAGGACTCGAAGAAGATTACAAGATAGATTTGAAAACATGATGAAATATGCAATGTTAGCAATTATGATCATGATACCGGCAGCGATTGCAGGAGTAATCTTCTTAGTAGGTACAGGAATGGTGAAAATGGGATGATAATTGAAATACCAGACACGATTACTCTTCCGATACTAACATTTTCTGTATTGGGGGTTCTTGCTATTGTAGGTTTTATGTATATATTCAGGTGGTTTGTATTGAGATCAAGAACAACGAACAGACATCAGAAAGATAGGAAAGATCCACAATGACATGGGAACAAGGAACCGATCAAACCGTCGCCAATCAATATCAGATCGCCATCGAAACATCAGACGTATCAAGGGTTGAGGAAATGGAAAACGCAATGAAATATGCGATGTTGGCCCTTATGATCATGATACCGGCAGCGATTGCAGGAGTTATCTTCTTAGTAGGTACGGGCACGGTGAAGATAGGATGATCGATCAACTCCTTAACACGGTGATTGTAATACCGTGGTGGAAATTTATGATAATCATAGTATTACTGATTATTGTGATGTTTTACGCCGTATGGATATTATGGGTAAATAAACGACAGAACGATAAAATCAAAAAACTTGAAATGGCAGCGAAAAAATGACTAGTATATTCTATCGTATAGAAGAAAACCCGTTATTATTATTAGGCTTAATTATATGGGTGGTGTGGAGCACAGGATATTTAGTCCAGACTCTTACGATGACATACGCTGGCGAGGCAAAAGATTTTTGTGGACTTATATTAGGATTGGTTGCACTGCTTGGAATAATGATACCATATGCAGTATTGGGCCATTCATTGGGCAGGGTGAAGAGTTCAACAGAAGAAGAAACAATAATTGAGGAAGTTAAGGAAAAAGAGGAGGAAAAATGAATTATTATTTAGCAATTCCAACGGGTTTATTGGGAGTTATAATATATGCAGTAGTTGTGGCAGGTATAATTGCAGCATTAGGCATTTACAAATGGAAAAAGGAAAGAAAAAATGGAACAACTCTAACAAAAACAGAATTAATCCACCAGTTCAATGAACTTATACGCCGTTCAACCACAATTTTTGTATCTTTTGTAGGATTAATGCTCATATTATTAATGGCAAATGCGGGCGGGATTATTATTGAATCTGGTCATCCAGAGTGGGGGGTATGGATGGCAGTAGGATTAATAGTAGCAGCAATATTCACATTTATTTATTTACCTGTTATGGTATGTGTCGAATGGGGTATGTTCTTCGTGAATGTTATAACCCTCGCATGTGATAATTATGTTAAATCGAATGCACCATTGGAGCATTACACACGATCAAAAATATGCCACGTAAAAACAGAAGAAGAGGATGATTGGTAAATGCCGCCGCCAGATGCAAACGAAGGATCGGGATTAGGTATCGATTGGTTCAAGATAACCGTCCAATATCTCGTACCGGGAATGCTGATACTTGCCATACTGGGAGTCATCATATACCAATACGGATCAACCGATACGGGCGGGAACAGCATATTCTATGATGTTGGAAGTATAATGTTCAACTTCGGTGGTTAATGCCGTAAAAACATGAGGTAACGGAAATGTATGAGGAGGTTCTGGATTATCTCGAACAAAAAGAAGGGCAACTCTCGAAAACAATTTTTATTATTTTCGGAGTAATGATAGCATCGCTGCTGTTCTCACTTTATATTAATAATGAGTTTGCCACAGTAGTATCAGCAATACAAGATCCAGAAGGAACCAAACCAGATATCGTAGAAGATCCAGCATATATATTATTTGTAATTTGTTTGATAACTGAATTAATAGCAGGCGGGGTATGGTTTGGTATTACAATTATTATACGGGGTATACGGATATTGGAACGTAACGCTCATGGAACGCCGATACAGTGGTGGGGGTAATAGGAATGTATGAAGATTTAATGGATGATTTAGATCAAAAAGATCATTTCTTGAATAGGTATATTACAGTGCTTGCATTAATCACAATACCGCTTGTTATTACACTGTTTGGTATTTCTTATACACAAGAACATTTACCCTCATTTGATATTAATTCAATTCTCCAACATAAACTTGAAAAGAATGTATCGGCCTATGAAGAACCATTTAAAACAATATATTATACCGCCATAGTTATGTTATGTGCGGTTTTTGTTCTTTTATGTATTATACTCGGGATATCTACAAGTATACTCATAACACGATGGGGAATAAGAAAAATTCAGAGAAATATGAATAGACCAATCCAACAGTATGGATAAGGAGAACCCAAATGCCAGAATATACCAAAAACGGAGATAAATAAAATGAAATATACAGCAGAAACCGCTATAAAAACGTATGAGGAGAAGTTGAATAAACTCGAAACACAATATTTTCAACTCTCATGGGGATTTATATTAGGAGCAATAGCCATTGTAACATATCAATTAACAATATCCGGGATACACCCGTTTAGTGCAATAATATCAAAAGATGTGCCATCAGAACTCGTCACCGCACTCACGGGGATAGGGTTAGTCCTGATGGTAATTGGGATATTTATGTTGGGTATGGCATTAATGTCGAGATTAAACCTCGATTATTTAAAAGAACTGCAATCTAACGTGAAGGAGTGAAAAAATGGCAGAACCCGGTGGCAACGCATTTTCAGCAGGGGGAGTTAATCCCGCAGCAGCGAGCAGAGAAGAGTTACGCCAGCAACCAATTGATATTAAAAATATGTTGCCCGTCTATATTTTTATGGGTATGGAATATGCCAGTTTTATTGAAAGCAATTTACCGTTCGGGCAAACTCCTCAACGACGGCACATCGTAGATTTCCACAGAACGTTCTGGCATATCTACAATTATGTCAAGAACTCGGTCGATATGGACAAACTCAATCCCGATCTTGTCGATAAAATTGACGATTGGTTTGAACTATTTAAAACCCAGAACCACCGCACGGATTTAATTGAGGCAGGAGTCCAGTTATTCCTTGCGCTGGTAAAAAACATGCAGGAGTGGGGTATTGGGCAACTGTTTGAGAAAGGTATTGATCCGCCATTCCAGACAGAAGATGTAGATGACCTTGAAATGTTAATTGAGGATTTAGAAGAAGAAGTTGTTGCAGACAATCTCGAAGATTATGAAAAACAAATCGAAGAACAAAATGCAGATGTTCCTGTGCAAGAAATAATGCCATTACAGGAAGGAGAACAAGATTATGCAACAGAGGTTAATCAGAATGGAGATAATAACTAATGACAGACACAACAGGTAGGGTAAAAGTAAGCACATTAATTGTAGCAACGATTCCAGCATACATTATAATAGCATCAGCATTAACGTGGTTTTCTGCTGGAAAAATAGATCCGATCTCAATATTGGGAATTCATGTGGCTATATTCTTCGGACTATATTTTACAATTGGTGTTGGAATTAATCTCGGGAAACGGGTAGAAAAAGGCGACGACCGATTTATTGTTAAATGTAATGAGGTAAAAAAATGTTAGATTCGGGCAAAGAAATAAATGTATTTGCTGGGATGGGGATAGGTTTTGCCATTATTTGTTTGATAATAAAAATACTTTATTATCCGGCAGAACCAGTCTCACTCTCAATCGTTATGACGGCAATGATAGTATCAATCGGACTTGCAGCATATTTTGCCGGATTGTCTCTTGGGTATCATCTTGGATATGGTAAACGAGATAAAGAATGTGATACCAGCAATGAGTGACACAAAAGCAGTTCGGTGGAGTATAACAAGTGGTGTGATTATTGCATTTGTGGGTTTTTTTATACTAACGATATTCTGTGGGAGCGATAAATTAACCGGGTGGCAATCTGTTGTGCTCGTACTAATGTATATATCAACTACATTTATGGTATGGGTATAACAATTGGGTTATTATTAAACAGATGGACTAAAAAAGGTGAGGAAAATGTTTGAAGACCAGTTTACCGGAGAACTATCAGAAGAACAAGTATTGTTCCGTCAAATCCTGTTAATCAACGGATTAGCGACACGTATATTTGGGGATACCACTACAAACTGGCAGGTCAATGTCCGTAACTATGTAGAAACGATTAACAACTTTGAAGCTACGGCAATAAGACATATAGATCGGGAGTACATCGAAAAGAAACGAATTATTGTTAAAAAAAGCCAGCAGGAATTACAAAGATATCGGGATGCAAACCCTAAAAGTACATCAACGAATCAGGGAAAAGAATTTGAAATGCAATTAACCTTAAAATATGCCAGACGGGTATTTGCATTACTAATGATAACTTTGAACAATAAAGATGTATTCAACGAGAAATCATATCGTGCAATTGAAGATGTAAAAGACCACGAACTTACTGGGGGCGGGGGTATGCACGTAACGAGCGGACAGCAGCATCATGAATTACCGGGTGGCGTGAATCCACCGGGTTCACAACAATGATTCGAATTGACCCAGATATTGTAATCAGAAAGTACGTACAGAACCGTATAACTGCCAATAAAAACTGGTTATCCGTACTCTGTGGCCCGACAGGATCAGGCAAATCATATTTTTCGTTGGCGGTTTGTGAAAAATTTTTCCCAAAATTTACTGTGGATAACATTGTATTTTCAGTTAAAGAATATCTAGATAAATTTAACGAATTAGATAAGCAACGAAGGTATGGAGACATTATTCTTTTTGATGAAGGTCACGAATATAACGCCAGACGTAGCATGGACGAAAAAAACGTTATGATGGGTGAAATATTAAGTATGATTCGGTTCACTCGTATCTCCAGTATATTTACATTACCCGATCTAAGACAAATCGACGTAGCATTAGTAAGGTTAATGCACAACTATTGTTATACGTTTGATATAGATCGTAAAACCTGTCCACAATGGCAGAAAACACGAACAGGAGTTAAATTCTATGAAATTATGCATGAAGCAATCCCAAGAAAAGACTCTCGTGAATTACCAATGAGATACCCGGTAATGAACGTAGTCGTTCGAAACATGAGAACAGAACAATTATATGAAAAAACCATTAAAATTAAAGAGTTGTGGTATAATGCACCAAGCGAACAATTATTAGAAGATTACGAGAAATTAAAACGCCGTCACTTTAACCGTGCACTTGCAATGTCAAGAGCAAAATTACAGGCAGTAGATATGAAACAAAGAAACAAACTCAGTGCCACCGGGATAAATCCGGATGGGGAAGACGGCACACCGCAAACACCAATCCCACAAAACCCCGCACCGGCAAATACGCCCTCTACACACCAAGAGACGCAAAACGCAATTAATAGCATATTAAATTCATAATTATCAATCAACAATCACTTTTTTTCAGACGTAAACTACCCGGTAAATATATATAGCGGAAGTACTATTATTACTATTAAAGGTGAGGGTACTAAATGCCAACGTTCGGTGGCTTTTCTTGGTCAACAATAACATCCCCAATACAAAATCTTGTATCAACAGTTACCGCACCTGCGGTATCTAAAGTTTCATCAGTAGTGTCATCTGCCGAATCTGCGGCAATTAATGCAGCTAATCAGGGAACTTCCGCCCTATCCACAACAATACCGAACGTTTTCAGTCAAGGTTCATCAGCAGCATCGTCTGGAGTGCAAGCAGTACAGGGTATTTTAGTACAAGCGGGAGAATCAGCGGGTGCAGCAGCAGGAGCATCTGCAAGTAGTGCGTCTGAAGCTGTAAGAGAACTATTTAAATCAAAAACCACAATAACACCAACCCAAAAAGTAAAAACACCCGAGACCATCACTCCAAGCGAGTTTATCCAAAACCTTCAAAGAATTATACCTTCTGCCGCAACAACCGCTGCAACAATAGCAGCAACACAACCCGCAGCAGCAGCAGCAAAAGCCATTCAAACGCTTCAAACACAAGGTGTTCAGGCAGGTCTTCAGGGACTTCAGGGTATTTCAGGAGGGTTACAAAGTCTCTCTGGATTAGTAAGTCAGCAAAAAATAACCCCGTCTCAAATTCAACCGCGTCAATTTATTCCACCAACTCCTCAAATAATTATTCCGAAAGAACTAGAATCTGGAATATCGAAAATAAGTAGCACCGCAAAAGAACTAGGGCAAACCGGACTATCAGCATTATCTTCAGGTGTTGCAGGAATATCCTCAGGTTTAAGTGGCGGTATAACCCCGGGTTTAATGCCGGGTATTAAAGGAATAACCCCCCAAGAAAAAAAGACATTTATAATTGATGGTGGCCCGGTTATGGCACCATTAAAACAACGCGCAAGAGATTTCAACCCGAAAGATTATTATTATGATCCTAAATCAAACGTGTACATTCGTTCAGACAGGGGAGATATAGTATCAGTACAAGAAATGCGGGCAAAACTTAGTTTACCGCCTATAGCGTATTTCCCTCAAACCCCTTCTCAAGTAAGCGCAGGAGGCGTTTTTGTATCTGGAGAACAAACACTGGCAGCACAAAAAAAGTATCTTGAAAGTAAAGGTAAAGAAGTATCTGAATATAAAGCGCAGAGTCCACTAACAACCTTATTAGAAAGTGCCCTTCAGGGGAGGTTACCAACAGAAAAAGAATTAATTGCGCCGTCATCACCCGTCAGGATGATAATCGGAGGATACGAACCGTCAACCGAAACTCCGAAAACCGTAGAACAGATGTTGCAGAGGCAAACGAGGGGCGGAACAGAAGGGTTACTCGACACTCTGTCTGTCATACCTGCTACAAGTATAGAGCGCAGTGTTGTTTCCGGTCTTGAAAAAGGTGCATTGCCAACTATAGAAAGAACTGCCGGGAAACTTGCATATGATGTTAAGGAAATCGTAGGTACAGGCGCAGCAAAAACGGGATTCCCACAGTACGCCATATCTGTAACAGAAAAAACAACGCCGGTTGCAGAAAAAGTTAGTAAAGCACTTAGTTATGATGTCAGTCAGATAACGGGAACCGTTGCTGGAAAAGTAGGATTCCCGAAATATGCCGTATCTGTGATGGAAAAAACAACTGCACCTGTGGAATCGGTTGCAAGAAAAGTGACATTTGACGTTGGTGAATTATTTAGTGGAAAAATTGCCCCAATAATCCCGCAAAAAGCAGAGAGATTAATTCCAACTTTAGAGAAAATACAAGCTCCAACAGCAAAAATTATTGAAAGAGGTATTACAGCAGACAGGGAAAAATTAGCAAGAGTTGGTGTGACTGGTGCAGGAGCAATCGCAGCAGGTTCAACCGTTATGGGAGAAGGAACCGGGGGAGTCGGATTCATTCACCCGGAAAGCATTACAGAAACCGTACCGCTATCAAATAAATATCAATTAGCTGAAAGAGGGCTTCCCCCAGCAAAAGATTTTGAGACAGGCACATTTATTGGAAAAGGAGGACTCCCATTATATTCTCCGGTTCCGGGAAGTGCAACCGAACGGTTTGCATTTGATGAGTATGGTAAAGTTTTGGGGTATGGCGGGAAATTTGAACCAGCGTTAAGTTCACAAGGCATCCCCCATAATACAAAGATGGGTAATGGGGAATATGTTTACGTAGGAGAGTATCAAAAACCAGATGGAGAGATAGTATCTCGTTATATTAATTATGATGTCGGATCATATGTGGATTTTAATGTTGAAGGAGTTTATACAGCAAAGCGAGTGGGTATTGAAGGTGGTGGTTCACCGGGAGCAATTGCAGACATTCAACGACCAGTTCTCGGAGCAGAAACGATTACAACAACAACAATCACAAAGGAACAAAAACAACCAACAGGCAGTCCATTTAAGGCAGCAGTATCTGCATTAGGTGATATTGGGGCTTACGTGGCAAGTCCAAAATTTGCAACAGATTTATCAAAAGTTACGACCTTTGAACCGACAAAAGAGACAGCAAAAGCGAAAGCGTTCACCCCGTGGTCAGATTGGTATTTAAATAAAAACCCTGTAATTAGTGCCGTAGGAACAGGAATGGCAAAATTACAAATGGCTTCGGATAAAACAATGGGATTCGATATCGCACGTCAAGAAGATTATATGAAATCATCCCAAACAAAAAGTAATCAAGCTGCCATTGAAGCAGAGGATGCAAATCGTAATGTAATTAACTTACAGAACCAGTTAATTACAGAAGGAAAACTTAAATACAATCCATCAGATCTTCCAGAAAATCAATTAGTCTTTACCGATAAAATGACCCAAGGAGATTATAAGAAATATAACGATTTATCCTCTGTAGCTACAACAAAATATAATGCATATACCAAAGCAGCATCAAGCGCATTAGCCGATCAAAAAAAGTATGTGGAAATGGTTCAACCGGAACGTGAATCTTTTATTACCTCTGGATTATTGCCATATGAACGAGGTGCAATTGAAGCACAGGAAAAACTAAAAGAATCTGCATATGTAAAAGCGGAAGAACTTGGCGCATCCCCATTAATTCCAAAATCAGTACAACCTTACACAAAAGCAGGGTTAGAAGCAGGTGTGGGTTTTGTATCAGTACTGCCGTATTTAACAGAAGTTGGTATGGCAGCGACACAAATTGTCCCACTTGCCCCCTCAAACATTGAGTTAGCTATAAGAAAACCCGGATATTATGCAGCAGTAATCCCAGCAGCATTAGTTGCAACCGGAGCTGGTCTTACAGAACAAGTTAAAAAATTAGCTGCACCTGTTACTGGGGAAGAAGTAGATAGATATTGGGGGACTGTAGGTGAGGCCGGTGGTTTAGTTTTAGGAAGACGCCCTGCTGAAAAAGGGGTAACTACATTGAAACTAATATCACCGATCAAAGTTGAAGAATCGTTTTTACCAACAGGAAGGGGTATTGAAATAAAAAGTACTCCATTAGGTCGTCCCGGGGAAATCGGTGGGAGCATTGTAAGTAAAATTCCTGTTGTAAGATCAGTGTTTAAGGAAGGGATTAAGGAATTAACCACAGCCGAACGAAAACCCGAAACAGTATCATATACGGGGTTATATTACGAATCCCCAATTGTAGGTATCCAAAAAGCGATTGGATTGAAACCAGAAGGATATGTGGCTCCCGGTGGATTAAAACCAATAGTTGGGTATGTGAGGCCAACAGAAGGGGCATCATGGTTCCTTAGGCCAAAAACAGAAATACTTGCAGAACCCGGTAAAAAACCAATGGCTCTGGGTGAGTACACTCCAAGATTAACTCTTGAAAGAGAGGGTGCTTTGTACAAACCGAAAGAAGGAGCATTACCTACATTTGAAAAAACATCTCCAGTTACAGCAGGTATTATATCAGAATCTCCAGCATTAGCAAAAGCCGCGAAAGATATTTCCGCTGCAAGGAGCATAATATCTCCAAAAGGCAAATTAATAACCGGGACACCATATGAACTTACGCAATATGTGGAAAAAGAAGGATTTGTTCCGGATTTTGCAAGTATGTATGTTGCAACGCCATTAATGCACGAGTTATTTAAAAAAGTTGGAGTAAAAGAAGCTGAAAATATCTATACAGCGCAAATGAAACAATTTAAAAACATATGGCAGATGTCATCAAAACCAGAGATCGTTAGAAACCCATATCAGGTATTAGAAAAAACCGCTGTCATTCCAAAACAGAAAGTAATTGGGGGAGTGGTATACCCATCACGAATCCCCGAAGGAGCCGTAAGTGATTGGAGCGGCCTCCCAATCCCAAAAAATGCAAAGATCGGAGAAGCTTTCCATCACACAGCATATCCGGATAAAGGCGTTTGGTTAACTCCGGAAGAACATACAAACTGGCATAATATGTTAGAAGGAAAATATCCGGTAGATCCGATATTCTTTAAAAAATATGCAATAACTATACCAAAAACAGAACCCTTCGTAGAAAAACTTACAACAGCCGAACGCAAAAATACAATTGATGACTTTGTATCGATCTTAAAGAAGTACAAAGATCTTACAATTGGTGGTTCATTGACCGAATACGTTCAGGCAAAAAAAGCCAGATTACCAAAAGACTTTGATGGATATACGGAAAACCATCAGGCATTAGCAACAGAATTAGGGATGTATTATAAGAAACACTATGGAAATGAAAATGTAAAAATAAACTTAAAGAGCGAAGGATCGTCAATTGATGTAAATATTGATGGCAAATGGGAAAAAATGGTCGATCTGCATCACAAAGGGTTTGGTGGGCAAGTAGGGACTATTGGAAGATATGGAGTGAAAACCGAAGCACCGATCACTGTAGAAGGACTTAATTTTATGCCATTGAGGGAGCAGAGATTAAGAAAGCTTACTGCAACAATGGCGGTTCAAAAAACACCGGAAGGTAAGTTTTTCCCGAGTGCAATGGATACACGCCGTTTCAAAGATATCGGAGATGTATTGGGTAGTTCTACATCAATGGAAGCGACAGCGATCCAAGATATTTTCGGTAAACGTAAAGCAGCAGGTCTAGCAGAGACAAGAACAACACTTGAAAAAATGATTGGGGAAGAATACCCAATAACAGCAGAACAAAAACAAACCGCAAGAAAACGATTTGAAGCATTCGAACCTGTAGAACCAATGGGAACCTATTGGAGAACTCCATTAACAAGACGTTACGTAACCCCAGATATAATCCCAAGGGTTGTAGCGAAAGGAGCAGCGGTTGCAGGTACGGCAGCAGCGGCAGTTGGGGGTGCTGCAATAGCATCGGGTGTTATTTTACCCGCATTATCTGGTGCGGGATATACGCCATCTGAAAGAGAAAAGGAATTGGCTCGTATGGGTATATCCGGGGTGGCAATTGCCGGATTAACAAGGACTGAAGAGTTTGGTACAAGAAGAGGAATCCGCGAACTATCAAAGACCCTGAATAGGAGAGAAATTAACACCGCTGTTAAAAAAGGAGATCTCGATATAATCATTAACCCATTAGAATTTGAAGGCACTCCACTCACACCAATTGAATTAAGTAAAGTATCCCCGAAAACACAGAGATATATAAGTCTACTCGAACGAAATATTATAAAACAAGGTACTGAAATATCAGAGGATTTAAAACAAAACCCAAGATTTACACAAAAACAAGTTACAGATATGAAACCAGAGGGGGTCTCACAAAAACAGTGGGATCAAACATTGGATGCATTAGTCGGTCTAAAAAACAATGCTGTCTTATCTGGGAGTAAAGTGGGAGATGTATTTCTTAAGAAAGGTGTTGGAAGAGATGTAAGTAAATCAGATAACGATATTTTTATTGATGTCTCTAAAGTAGATACACTCCAAAGAACACTTAAAAAAATATATCCGGCACCCGAATCATCAAAATTAAAAGAGGGAAATATTTTTATTGCAGCAAGCGATCCATCAGAACCCGTAATAGTAAATGGCAAACTGGTCAATGCAGAAAGTTTACAAGTTAATAGATATCGCTACGATATTGCAATAGATGAAAAAGGAAATAAAGTACCAAAATTCACCGTACTTGAAGAACCCGTTATAGAGGTTCACACGTTCGAGAAATTCCCATCAGTTAAACAAAGTATAACAACCATCGAACTACCCAATAATAAAAAAATTAATGTAGCAAGTCCAGAATATATGTTAAGGAGTAAATTAGGCGGATCTTTTAAAACAGCATTAATAGAACCAAAAGGAAAAATCCTGATGGAAGTCAAAAGACTTAAAGATTATCCGGATGTAATATCAAGAACAAGGCAGATATCATCTGATTTATATAAACAGGCCGATGCTTTAGCAAAAAGTGGGTTAGATGCAAGTAAAATATTAGAAAAAGCAAAATTATATGAGCGACTTTCAAGAACATATACAAATTATTTGTTCTCAAAAGATGTCTTAAAAAGCAAGATCACCGCAGAAAAACGTGGTGCCAAAGGATATACAGATATTGAATTGCAGAAACTTTTAGATCAATATATCGAAGAAGGAATATTCCCGGAGACCACAAAGATATCGACACCAGAATTTAAACAAACAATACGTGAGATCGATCCAGAAATCTTACAAGCGTTATCTTCACCAATACCGGAATATGTTAAGGGGAGTATAAGTGAAGTTCGTGAAATAAGATCAAAAGTAAATAAACTGGAAAATCCACTTAAAGAGATTAACACAAAAGAAATTACAAGGAAAGTAGAAAATGTCGCCCAACAATACCAATATTCTGGAAGACGATCAGCAGTTGGAGATATAATTGGATTAAAACCAAAAGCGTACACAAAACCAGAACCCACCCCGGAAACCCTAGCCGATCTATATCTAACAAAAGCATCAGAAAGAGTATCTCGTACTCCACTCAGAGAAAAAACAATTGATGGAACAAAAAGGATCAGTCCAAGGATGGATGATTCTGGTATAGATGAATTAACAGAAGTATCGTCAGATTTTATTACTGTAACAAAAATGCCTACGCAGGATATAAGTATAAAACGGGTATCCTCACTTATAAACAAAAAAACAGTTTCCGAGTTAACACCGAGTGGATATTCAACATTATTAACTACCTTAAAAGAAGAAGGTATAACATATCCGGTTACACCAAAATATGCAAAGATGACCGAATATCCTTCAGTTGTTGCAACATATCCAAGAATCAGAGCATATCCGGAAGTTTCTACATCTATACCAATACAAGCATATTCAACTCAAGGAGAATACCCCACAACTATAAAATATCCAACACAATTTGAATATGCGAAATATGAACAATATCCCTCAGTTACTAGTTACCCGACTATGGCAACACATCAAAAATATCCGGAGTACCTAAAGTATCCCGAGGTAACAACATATCCAGCATATTCAAAGTATCCCGAGGTAACAACGTATCCCGGATATCCTTCATATCCAACAGGAGCACCATATATTAAATATCCAAAATACCCTACATACACCCCGATTATACCATACACTCCAATAACCCCGATTATAACGACAGAACTTATTACAACCAAACTCCCAAGAAAAACAAAGATCGAAGTAATCAAACGCAAACGCAAGAAGAAGATGGTTCCGCCAAGACACTGGGAGTATGGCCCCGGAGCGACGCCAGCAGAGGTAAGTTCGTTTATCTTCGGAGCTCCGGAAAAACCACGACCTGTTAAAACGAAACCAACCGTTGGAAATATAAATTATACCCCGATCTCAATATCTGGAATAGAGGCACAGGAAACCAAACCAAAGAAACCCGCTACAAAACCCAAAAAAGCAGTGAAAGAAGAATATAATATAAATAAAGGCAGTGGGATGTTCACGTAAGACGAGAACCACTCCCGGTTAGAGGAAAACCTTTAAGTACGAATAGGTAGGTTATTACTATTAAAAGGAGAGATTACGACAATGGTTACGGATAATCGTCAACAAGCCGCCCCGCAGGGTCAACAAATTAGACAATCGCAACAACCACAACAGAGAGGAGTGCCGGTACAGCAGCAACAGCAACAACGACCTCCGCAACAACAGAGAAGAGTGCAACAGCAACCTCAGTATCAACCACCCCAACAAAGAGAGGAATATTATGAGGAAGACGATGAGGAGTATGAAGACGGATATGATAACTATGAAGAACCAATGGCCCGAATAAGAGCGTCACCACAGGTTCCAGTCTATCAGGGTTTTACTCCGGAGCAGGTTGATATTATCAAATGTGTAGAACATATTAATATTATAATAACAGATCCGCGTTCAAAAACACTGTATCCGGCAGTAACATTAGAACGACTTATTAATGCAGAAATTTATTTACTGATTATGAGTGGACTTAAAGGGATGCTTGGGGATTATGTAGCAATACCCGTTCAGGAAACCCCGCCACAGCAAGTTTCCCCGCAGGTTCCACAGGTTCAACAGCAACCCGTTGTGCACCCGCCGGAAGTAAATGATACCCTAATCCCGGATGCAGAAGAAGTAATTGACATCCCGGATCTTCCGGTAGATCCACAATTCAAGGATCATAAAACAGATATGGACATGTTATCATCACGTTTAGACGGGATAGATAAAGGTGTAACAGAAAACGCGAAAGAAGAACCGCCAAAAGGTGCATTAGCAGGGATAATGGCGAAAATCAGTAAACCAAAAGCGCCAGAAAAAGTAATTAAAAACGCGAATCAACCAGAAAGTATGGGTTAAATGCCAGTTTAATCCATACCAAAATCATAAATTTATTTAATATAAAAAGGAAGGTGAGGAAATAAATGACGATTAGTGCAATACCTTATGTAATAATATCATTGGGTGTAATCGGACTTGTATTGATAATTGCCGGTTATCTCATCGATGCTGCTTTGAACGTAGATAACGAGTTCATGTTAGATCCATCTTTACCCTATTCGCACGAACGTGCAGTAACGTTGGGGTATCTAGTCATGGCGTTTAAATGGATGGGGATCATCTCAATAATCACGGCAGTGCTGTTCCTCCAGATGAATGCGAATCAGGAATCATCTGGGGAGATCTAGTTATCATGGCAGAGACGGGATTAACACAAGCATTAGCAATATCAATATCGGGTTTAGTTATATTGGTATTTGATACGGTATTATTGGGGCAAATAGTTGATCTGTTTGTATACTATGCAAGCACATGGGAATTATATAGCCCGGTAATGCGTTCATGTATGCAAAGCATGATATTGTTCGGGCAAGCGTTTTATTGGGTAATCTTAATATTAGCAATATGTTTTGTTGTATACCCGGTAATCTACGTAATCAAAAGACACCGGTATATGGACATCGAGACAGCAGACGATCAGGCATTAATGCAAAGTTGGTAATTATAGTATAAACATGGAGATAAAATGCCAGACCATACAAAAATTATCATAATTTTAATATCATGTTTACTGGCAAATATATTTCTTGTAAGTTCCGTATCAGCAGCGGTATATAATTTTCAGAATGCAGGTGATTTCCAGAATCTTGAATGTATCTATAACTTAAGCAGACCCGGGTGGGGGGCTAACGGTATCGGTACATGTTCTTGGATAGAGAACGGGAACGGAGGAAATAGTTACGCGTTTCTGGAATCGTATATCACATCGGTATGGGGGGGATATTTAGGCGTTCACACATCGTTCCAGAACAAAGCTGGGGCACCAATGTCGTATTGGGCTGGAACCATACTAAACTCGTATGGGACAACCGGTGGTGCGAATTTTATTGATTTAAATGACGCATCAAACAACACGATGTGGTATTATGTCATATCAGATCAAACTGTCGAGAGTGTGCGGTATGAAGTAATAATGAGGAATAATATTGCATATGTATATAAAAACGGTGCACTGGTCGCAAACTCACAAGGATTACAGTATAACCCCTCGTATGTAAAGGTTACCGCATACGGAGACGGTCAGTCAGGAGAATACAGGATTACAACATGGGACGATATAATTTACGGTAGTGATACCGTGTTAGTTACCGATGTATATGGTGTCCCGGAAAACGGCAAATATGTCTTAATTAAAAACATCACAGATCCCAGTAAATACGGACTGTATAATATCTCGAACGGGGCATTAATAAGCAGTACAAATATGACGACAACATACAGTTTCGGCCAACCGAACACGTCCCGAACAATCTCATTACAAAACCTGTTTACGGGCATAATCGTGAGCAATTATACCGTCCCGGCAGGAACATTAACGGGAACAATATCTTGGCCGTTATATGATGCCTTATTCAACAACCCCTATGCAGGATATGGCTATTACGTTACAACAATAGCAGGTTCGACCGTAAAATCAGATCCAATCCCATATGTTGGCACTGAAGCCACCTGTAAATGGAGTCTTAAACAATACACTACATCCGATACCGGTGTGATAACATGGGATATGACAGGTGTATACGCGCCGTCATTATATACATACAAGATCGCAATTGCAGGATCTTCAAACAATATCATTTCAAACACGACCGTAACTTCAACAACCGGTTCAATATCAAAGACATTCGATTCAGATACATACCCACAAGGCCCATATTACGCCGAACTAATTGCAACGCCATTAACGGGCGGTTCAGAAATATTGGTAGCAGCGGACAATACCTATATTTCTTCATATGTAGCATTTTCAGGATATGTACTCAATGCAGAGAACGTAACGGGAATTGCTGGAGCAACCGTAAATATTACACAAAGCACAGGGTTAACAACAATAAAAACAACGGATGCAAACGGGTACTGGAACAGTACCGATCCGTGGTTAGTTGGTTCGAGAATTGATATAAACGCATCAAAAGAGAACTACGTTACCGCGCTCTCAAATTTTACGCCGATAAATGCCAGAACCTTATCGTACAATATAAGTTTAATACCGATTAATGCGGTTTGCAATGGAGTATGTCTTAACGGAATTGTACACGAATCGATATACTACACACCAATCAGTGGCGCATCTGTTAATATTCGGAATGTAACAACCGGTTTCTCAAATACGACAACAACAAACGCAGCCGGATATTATCGGTTTGATAACTTGATCAATAACCAATGGTATCTTATAACAGGTTCGGCGTCAGGATATAATAGCCAGATGGTACAAGCTCAGATGCACGGGTCGTGATCCAAATGAAATGGTATTCATATACACTAATATTTTTACTGGTGTGTATTTGTGTGGGGATAGTATCAGCAACATCAATAGACCTCCAGAACGCGGACGATTTTAATAACTCTGTTACGTGTATTGTAAATATAGATGCACGACATTCAGGATCTTGTGGGTGGATAGACAGCCCGGTTGGTGGGAATAGTTATATAAATACATATAGTATCTATAATCACGGATTCCAAAACGGTGGCACTGGCGGATATTCATCGTTTAGAAACAAGTATCCACTGGCAATGACGTATTGGGCGGCAAGTGCATTAAGGTTTAACGGATTACATGGACATGATTGGATCGCATTAAAAGATGCAAATCTAAACACACTATATACATTCCAGATAATGCACCCAGACAGTTATACATACTCACCGACAACCGATTATGTATTCCGTTACGAAATCAGGATGAAGGATAATAGAGCGTATTTATACCTTAACGGAACCTTAAACCAAACATCAACCGTATTATCACAAAACCCTTCATATGTGGAAGCAGGAATATATGCAGGTGTTGAAACATTTGATTATGCAACTACAGATTGGGATGATGTAGTTTATGGAAATACCGCTACCACAATATTAGGAGCACCGAAAATCGGGGCATTCCAAATCCAAAAAGATTCGATCAACCCATCGTCATATGGTTTTGCAAAAACGGATGGAACGATAATAAGTGCATTCAATATGACAACAACATATAGTTTTGGTTCAGAAACACCATTACCTCAGACAATCTTACTTAAAAATTACTTTACCGGACAGGTAGTTTCGTCATATACTACACCGTCGGGATCAATGACAGGTTCAGTAGCATGGCCGATATATGATGACGTAATCAACAATACATTAGCTACGTATGGGTATTATGTCGCAACAATTGCACAAACCAATGTAACTTCCGAACCGATATTATACAACAGTGCTGGAGCAACAGTAAGTTGGGATTCAAACTCGTATACTCAAACCGATATCGGAAGAATAAATTGGAATATATCATCAACCCATTATAATCCGAACACATACCTTTACACAATATCAATTACTGATATATACGGGAATGTAATCGGGAATAGAACGTTAACATCAAGGGACGGTTCATTAAATGTACCGTTTGACTCAACGAACTACCCACAAGGAGTATATCTGGCATTACTCTATTTCACTCCGATAACGGGAGGTAGCAGTATTTTAATGGCAGGTAGCCAGACTGAAATAACGGGATACGTTGCCTTTTTCGGGTATGTAATGAACGCTGAAACTGCAACGACACTGGCAGGAGTTAATGTTAACGTTACCCAAAACAACGGACTTTCATCAACAATAATCACAAGTTCAAACGGGTCTTGGTATAGTACAGATCCGTGGTTACTGGGGAAATCTATTAACGTCAGTGTAAACCATTACGGGTATAAACCAACACTTTTTAATTTCACCCCGATCCATGCCAGAACAATACCTTACAACATCAGTCTAAAACCACTTACGCCTTCATGTAATGGAGTCTGTATATCTGGTATTGTAAGAGATTCCGCATTTCACGTTCCAATAAGTGGTTCAACAGTATCGATTTCAAATACCACCATTAGTTTTGGAAATACAACAACAACAAACGTCGCAGGATATTACCGGTTTGACAATCTCATCAATCAATACTGGTATACCCTTACGGGTTCGGCATTTGGGTTTAGCAGCAAGACTGTTCAAGCGGAGGTATTTGGGATATGAAGTCAATGAATTGTATATACGTAGGTATTTTAGCAGCGGTGTTGATCTGTCTTTATATCCAACCAGTATCAGCAACACAAAACGATTACGATTTCCAGAATCCCGGAGATTTTATCTCGTATGTTATTTGTAACGTAACGGGATATTCTATGGGTTCATGCACGTACGATCAGAATCTAAATGGCGGGAACAGCGGGGTTCGGACAACCGTAGTAGCAGAGGAATATGTGCCCTTTTTCAGTACATTTGCAGGATTTGAAAATTTATACCCCAACCCATATATGACATATTACGCGGTCTCATATAAAACAGATTCAGAATGTTCGGATTTACGTATCGCTCAGAATTATATAAGATTACGGGACGCATCGGGATATTATTTCCCCGGAAACATTTTATACACGTTTTTTATCCCATGTTCAAGCGATCCGGTGGCGGGAAGATATGAACTGTTCGTATATGGGAGCAAAGCATATCTGTATAATAACGGGACGCAGATAATGGTATCTGACGACATAAACCAACCCCCGACATATATTGAAGCAGGAATATTTACACAATCGGGAGGATCATTAGGTTCGGGTACAAGCGGGACAACGTTTTGGGATGATGTTGTGTATGGAGATAACGACGAATTCTCGGCAGGTGTAGTGTTAGGGTCACCCCAATTGGAGGCGTATCAACTCAAAAAGGATTCAGTTAACCCGGCAGCATCGGGATTTTACTCAGTAAACGGTACAATAATCAGTAACTTCAATATGACAACAACATATAGTTTCCGGTCACCAAACACTCCCAAAACAGTCTATCTTAAAAACTATGCAGGTTCAATTGTTGGATCGTATACAACACCAGAAGGGAGTATGTTTGGCGAGATCCACTGGCCGATCCAATCCGATATATTTAACAACACGAATGCAATCTTTGGATATTACGTCACAACCATTCCGGGAACGGTATACAATAATTATTCAGAAACTATCCCTTACGTAGGGTCAGGAGCAACAATCGCATGGGGTTCAGATACGTATACAGATACAAATACAGGGACAATAAGTTGGAACGTATCCGAATCATATTGGTATCCATCGACGTATTCATATAAAGTCTGTGTTGTTAATGGAGCATCAGGTGTCTTCATTCAAAACACTACAGTTACATCACAGACAGGATCAATAAGTATTCCGTTTAGTTCATCAGCCTACCCACAAGGTACATATTATGCAGAATTATTCTTCACAACAATAAGTGACAGTTCGGAAATATTTGCCGCACAGGATTCAACGGCAATCTCAAATTACGTTGGGCTTAACGGATACGTGTTAAATGCCGAGAATATAACCGGGATTTCAGGAGCGACAGTTAACATCACACAAGGTACTGGCGCGTCAGTATACAAAACAACAGATTCAACGGGGTATTGGTCTAGTACAGATCCGTGGATTACCGGTGAGATTATGTATGTCACAGCAACGAAATCCGGGTATGACACGTCATATACAAACCTCACTCCGGAGACCGCTAAAATAATACCTTATAATATTACAATGATTCCATCGGACTCGGTATGTTTAGGGATCTGTCTTAACGGGATAGTGTACAACAAATTATATACCACACCATTAGGTGATGCAACGGTAACAATAGTTAACACGTCAACAAATTATACCGCATCAAAAACGACAAACATTGCAGGGTATTATCGGTTTGATTACCTCACAAATAATATGTGGTATAATATTACGGGGACATCAACAGGGTTCCAACCAGATATGGTTCAAGCGAGAATGAGTGGTACGTGAACGATGCAACCGAAAAAATATACATATGTCTTTATTTTTGTGTGTTTGTTAGCGATAGTTATGCCTGTAAGTGCGGCATCAGCACCAATATCATCATTCAGTGTATCAACAGAATATAACGAAACAACCGTAATTGCAGTGTTTACAGACACTTCATTATACGTCCCCACCGCATGGCTGTGGACATTTACAAACGTAACCGGGAATAACACTCCGATACAGTTCAGTACTTTACAGAACACAGCAGGGATATTTGGGTTTGGGAACTGGTTAATAGAATTAAACGCATCAAATTCAGAGGGGTACAGCAAATACACCCAATTTGTTAACATGACTGCCGTAGAGCCAGTATCCATTTTCGGAGCAAACCAAACGTCAGGGTATAGGCCATTTACCGTCCAGTTCTATGACATCTCGACAGGAAACCCTACAGGCAGATTATGGGATTTCGGAGATGGTTCGAATAGCACCGTACAAAACCCGATCCATACTTACTTCCTTTTAATGAATTATACCGTCACACTAAATGTAACAAATGTATTAGGATTTAATAATACATCCATTGTAGATTATATCAGGGTTTATGACGCACCGGTTCCGGGAACGAATTTCACAGGAACACCATTATTGGGATACGTTGGAACAGATACGCAATTTACCGATACATCGACAAACTCCCCAACGGCATGGAACTGGTCGTTCGGAGACGGCAGTTATTCAGAACTACAAAACCCGGATCACGTATACTCAACGAACGGCACATTCTCTGTTGCATTAAACGCATCAAATTCATATGGGTATAGTGTAATGACCCGCCCGTATTATGTTACTATAGTCTCACCCGTGCCAGTTGCAAACTTCTCTGCAACACCACGAAGCGGGTATGTAGGAACAACAGTAACCTTCACCGATCTTTCGACATTAAATCCAACAAGTTGGAACTGGAGTTTCGGTGATGGTAATTATTCGAATGCACAGAATCCAACACATACGTATAATGTAAATGGATCGTTCCGCGTAACCTTTACCGCAACAAACTCGTATGGAAGCAACACGTCATCAATACCGGACTACGTTGCAATTGGGGCACCCGTACCGGTAGCAAACTTTACGAGCAATATTACGCAAGGCAACCCGTCATTTGCAGTAAAGTTTACCGACACTTCAACAAATTCCCCGACAAGTTGGAGTTGGGATTTTGGAGATGGAAACACATCAACAGATCAGAACCCGGTAAATATATACGGGGCTATCGGGACGTATAATGTCGCGCTTACCGCAACGAATTCGTATGGGAGTAACACAACAACAAAATACAATTATATCGGTGCATATTCAAATGGAAGAAACAAAGCGAACCTATACTTAACCCCGCTATTCCAGATAGTCCTCTCGTTCCAAGATACAAACGGAAATAATATTTCGGCAGTTACAGTGTTGGATCATACGGGCAATTCAACAACGACGACAAATGGAACGTTTACTGGATATTACCCAACGGGAGTTGCTGCATTTTACATATCAGCAAGTGGATATGTCAGCCAATCAAACTCATATATTTTAGATAGCAACCGTTCAATTGTAGTCCAGCTCATGAAAGCGCCAGCACAATCTCAGATCCAGATGGTTAATACAAATACAGTAAGGTTTGTCTGCCAGAATTACAACGGAAATCCGATTGTTGGAATGAACGTATCGGCAGTAGCAGTGTCATCGACAATGCCGGATAGTTGGGTTCCGGCATTATTCGGTATAGATCTAGGATCAACCGCATTAACAAACACAACAATGTCAGGTACAACCGGTCATGATGGTGGCATAACCTTTGTGATGTTGCCGACCTCGAAATATCGGGTATGGTATAATGCACCAGCCTACGGCATTAACGAGACCCGATATTACTATCCGCAAGAAACAGAGTATATCGAGACATTCTGGACACAGGCACCGACGTATGCATCATCAGGAATTATCACAGATTTCTACACATACAAAAACGAATCAAATGGAACAATCACACTCGGGGTGGTATATAACGATACGTTCGGTTCAACGGATAACCTGACATTCACGGTAATGAATGGAAACAGAACAATAATCTACCAGACGTGGGTGACACCAGCATGATTACTAAGATATTAACCTTTGGTACACCTATCGACGTAATACCTGATATTTCTGGATTATTTCCAAAATTATCTCTCGGTGAAAGGTTTATAAATAAAGAGGGTAGAGAAGACTAATGTAAATGTATATATATTAGATGTGTTGTGCCAGTAACACGTCATACAATATTTCAGGTGAGGAATGACAAGTTCTACAGATAATAGAAGACGTATTGCACTATTATGTATTTTAGGGTTAATAGTCGTCGCTGTTATCAGTGCGGTAATTTACTATTTTGTGTATTTAAATCCTAGTCCTAGTGAAGATCAGTATATTACAAAACCAAGTCAGGAAACACCTAGAATAGAGACCGGTAAACTAATTAGTGAATCTGACAAAGTAACCCGAGCGGAAAAAACACTGGTAATTGATCAGGGATTTATCACAAACGATACGTATTCTAATAAAAAATACGACATACCTAAAAATTCACTTAACGAGTCATTACAAGGACTAAATGAAACTGAAAAAGCAGATGCGGTAGCTCAATACATTAACAAGTATGTTGATCTTCGTGGCAAATCGTCAATTACCTTAAATAACGGCGACTTAATTAATATTACTGTTTACAGTCAAACATATGACCCGGAAACAAAAACAAACAAATTTAATTTAACTGTAACGAGAAATGGGAACGCCGTTGAAGTCCATAACCCGGTGAGAGTATATGATGCACCATTTACCATACAAGAACCAAAAAAAGTATTGGTCAATACAACCGTCTCATTAGATCAGTTGGCTCCGGATGTATATTTCCCTCACAACGGAACGAAACTATACAACCAATCAACAATGGATAATTTATCAATAGTGTCATCGAGATACGAGAATGTTACGGTTGAAGTCGAGTCACCGGCAAACGCATTGCTGGTAAATCTGGCGAACGCTTTTTCATACGCGCCATATGGAGATCCAACGTTCGACGGGCCAGACCCAACCGTTATATTTTATGGTAGCGGAACGTGGACAGCCCCGGCAAACGTGCATAATGCAAGTGCAATACTTGTTGGAGGTGGCGGTGGTGCTGGTGGCGGATATGGCACCTCCATCTCAATGTATACCCAAACAGGACTTTATGCCTGTACGCTTACAAACACAAATATAGGCCCATCGGGGCAAGGAGCCGGAGGATTTGCATCTGAGTATAACCCTCAAACAAACATATCAGTGACTCCCGGAACAGGATATTCAATTGTTGTAGGTACAGCAGGATCTGGTACTGGGGGAGGTGTACTCACATCACTTATGGGTAATAATTACCCGTATGATATTTGTACAGAAGATAACCAGACAATACAACTCAAAGGTAGCAATGGAGTATCAACAACCGCATTTGGATACTCTGCTGCTGGTGGAAACGGAGGAAACGTAACCGGTGTTTGGAAGCAGGGGTGGACATCGTGGCAGATTATCCGTGATCATGCAGCAACCGGAAGTAATGGTAATATCGTCTCTGGAATGTCATCGACATCAGCATCGTCAGGTACAGCAGGATATGCAGGTGCTGGTGCTGCGGGAGGAAGTAATTATGGTGCTGGTGGCGGTGGAGGTGGCCCGGAGTTATACGGTCACCTTGTGACGGATAGTGGTGGGGCAGGATCAAAAGGATTCGTTTATTTAACATATACTACAATATTCTCTCCGGTTGCGAGTTTTACTGTAAATAAAACGTCCGGGGTTATGCCGCTTGCAGTTGCATTTACAGATACAACAACCAATACGCCAACAGGATGGATATGGAATTTCACCAATGTTACAGGGAATAATACTCCGGTAACCTTTAGTAATTCTAAGAACCCAACACAAATCTTTGGATATGGAAATTATAAAATAACCTTGACTGCAAGCAACATTGCAGGGACAAGCACCTCGACACAACCAACATGGATTAATGTAACATTACCCATTCCACAAGCGGACTTTACAGCGAACCAGACAACAGGACTATATCCGCTGGACGTTCAGTTTACCGACACCACGTCAAACGCACCAACAACGTGGGTCTGGTCATTTGGTGATGGGCAATCAAGTGCACTCCAGAACCCGATACATTCCTATGCATCCGGAGGTTCATATACAGTCACATTAACGGCATCAAACCTTGGTGGATCAAACCAGACCACGAAACTAAATTACATTACCGTATATAATAAAACGGTTTCGGGATTTTCTGCAAACAAAACAAGCGGAGTATTCTCATTAGCCGTAAAATTCTCTCCATCAAAGTTCAATGATAATGCAACATGGTGGAACTGGAGTTTTGGTGATGGGACGTACCTCAACGGATCTACCCAAAGTCCAACGCATGTTTATGCAACTGGTGGCACATTCACAGTAACGCAAAACGCGGGTAATGCATATTGGACGAATACCACAACAATTCCAGATTATATTACCGTATATAACTCGACATTTACAGGGTTTACAGCAAATCAGACAACAGGCGTATTCCCATTAGCAGTCCAGTTTACATTGACATCATCAAACGATAACGCATCCTATTGGAACTGGTCGTTTGGTGATGGGGTTTGGTTTAATACGTCGGATTCTGGTGAGAAAAACCCGGTTCATACGTATGCGAACGGAGGATCATACACCGTATCAGAATGGGCGACGAACCAATATGCCTCGAACGTAACAACAAAACCAAATTATATCACGGTATATAATCAGACCCTATCTGGATTTAATGGAGTCCCAACGACGGGATATACTCCACTCGTAGTCTCATTTAGTGTAACTAACCCAAAGGATAATGCAACAAGTTGGAGTTGGGGGTATGGGGACGGCGGATGGTTTAACTCAACCACACAAAACGCAACGCACGTTTACACAACCGCAGGCACATATTCAGTCACGGAAATAGCAAATAATCCATACTATTCAAATACGACAGTATTAACAGATTATATTACGGCAATAGAACCTCCGGCACCAGTAGCTAATTTTAGTGGTTCACCATTAAGTGGACTTTTCCCATTGACAGTATCATTTGTTGATGAATCCAATACAATAAACCCACAGACATGGACATGGGCGTTTGGAGACGGCGGAACGAACCAGACCCAGAACCCGGCACATACATTCTATTCAGGTGGAACTTACACAGTATCGCAGACAGTAACCAACCTTGGTGGTTCAAACACATCGACAAAAGTTGATTACATAACAATATACAATCAAACCACATCTGGATTTACAGGTACGCCAAGATATGGTATGATCCCACTCACGGTTGATTTCAACACAACTGTTGTCAATGACAATGGCACTATCTGGAATTGGTCATTTAACGGGGGATTAAACTGGACGAACGGTAGCACGCAAAATATTAGTTATATCTTTGCATCTGGTGGAAATTATACCATAATGCGGGTAGTCCAGAACGATCATGGGGGATATAACCTATCAATAATGCCAAAATATATCGAGGTAAGGAATACAACCGTTACAGGATTTACGGCGAACGTCACAGAAGGTATATTCCCCTTAACGGTTGTATTTAACGTAACCACTCCTGATGATAACGCCACCTATTGGAACTGGTCATTTGGCGATGGGAACTGGGTTAATAGTACAACTCAGAACATAACGCATACATATTGGACAGGCGGATCGTATACAGTATCGGAAAAAGCAAGTAATGCATATACATCAAATACAACAACAATCACTGATTACATAACAGTTTATAATAAAACAACGTCAAGTTTCACAAGCAATGCAACAACCGGTATAACACCGGTATCAATCGCATTCTCCGGGTATGGTCAAAACGCAACATCATACTATTGGGAGTTTGGAGATGGTAACACATCAACAGATCAGAACCCAACCCACACTTATGAAATAATCGGAACGTATACTGTCAGGTACTCGACAAGTAATGGACACTGGACGAACTGGACGAATATAACAAATTACATTTCGGCAACGCCCTATGCAGCACCGGTCGCTAAGTTTACTAGTAATATTACGTCGGGAGTATATCCATTATCAGTAGAGTTTACCGATCAATCAACAGGATTAGGGATCTATAACTGGTATTGGTTATTTGGAGATGGGAACCTAGTATCAGAACAGAACCCCGTTCACACGTTCTATTCTGGTGGTAATTATACCGTAACAATGACGGCAATAAATGCTGGTGGTTCAAACACCTCAACGAAAACAAATTATATTACCGTGTATAACCAAACATATTCGGATTTCACGGCGAACCAGACAACCGGATATGTGCCATTCCCTGTAACATTCACGGTAACAAAAACAAACGATAATGCAACGTGGTGGAACTGGTCGTTTGGAGACGGAAATTGGAGTAATGGAACAAACCAAACGGTAAGTCACGTATACGAAGTACCGGGAACGTATGATGTAACAGAAATTGCAAATAGTATCTATGCATCAAGCACAACGACAAAAACAGGGTATATAATCACAAGTCAGGTTCCGATTCCGGAACCAAGTTTCATAGCAAATATAACCGTAGGGATCGTTCCGATGGCAGTCCAGTTTAATGATACAACAATCGGATTAAAATTAACAGCATGGAATTGGTCATTTGGAAACGGGGAATTTTCAGAAGAACAAAACCCTGTTGTTACTTATTATGTTGTTGGTAATTATACAGTTACATTAAATGTAACTAATGCTGGCGGAACGGGGTCTTCAGCAAGAGTGGATTACATCAATGTATACCCAATACAAGTCCCGATTGCATCCTTTATATCAAATGTTACAATCGGGTTTGAACCAATGGCAGTCCTGTTTAATGATACAAGCCAGAATATTCCAACCGCGTGGCAGTGGAATTTCACGAATGTTACCGGAAATAACACGCCCGTTACGTTCAGTAGTTCTAGGAATGTAACGCAGATCTTCGGTACAGGAAATTGGTCGATTGTGTTAGGTGTAAATAACATTGCCGGAACAAACTTCACACAAGAGACGTATTTTATCAACGTCTCACCACCTCCGGAAGCAAATTTCACAATGTCTGAAGTTATAAACTTAACTCCAAACATTTGGAACTTCAATGATACGAGCGAATGGATGGATATTACAGAATACAGGTGGGATTTTGGGGACGGGAACTGGAGTAACGGGTCAACCAATAGAAACGTGACGTATAAATACCCAACCTTTGGAAATTATACAATAACTCATTATATCGTAAATGCGAGTGGAACAAACCACGTCTCAAAAACACAATCAATTTACTTACAATCTAACTTCACGGTCGTCAACTTCACAACACCGGGAACCTATACGTGGACAGCACCGGAAGGCGCGATATTTATTGATTATTTGGTAATAGCCGGCGGGGGTTCTGGCGGAGGTTCTGGCGGTGGCGGCGGAGGTGCTGGCGGATTGTTATCCGGATATTATTACTCGATTATTCCCGGAGTTACTTATAATATTATGGTAGGTAGTGGAGGATTGGGTATAACGGGATCTGCAACAATGGGTGTAAACGGTTCAAACTCTTCAATTAATAATGGAACCGCAGAGATCTTGACGATTGGTGGTGGGGGCGGTGGAGCGTATAACGCCCTTAAATACGGATATGAGGGGGGTTCTGGTGGGGGAGGTTCACAAGGAAGTGGCGGACACGGCACGACCGGCCAAGGATATGATGGTGGTGTGGGGTCGGTTCTTCAATACGTAGGATCAGGTGGTGGCGGCGGTGCTGGCGGACTTGGTGCAAATGGTAATGGCACCGTAGCAGGGAACGGAGGGATTGGTCTTCCAATAAACATCAACGGCAATTATACCTATTACGCAGGTGGCGGTGGCGGTGGTATCACGGGAGGTGCTGCGCAAAGTTATGGTGGACTTGGTGGCGGTGGAAGAGGTGGGTATAGTGACACACCAGCAACAAACGCTACACAATACGGTGCTGGTGGCGGTGGTGGTGGATGGGCAACAGGAAGATCGGGATATGGATATTCAGGAGCGGTAATATTCAGGTATATATCAGTACCCTATGCAAACTTTACGGCAAACGCAACAACCGGGTCAATACCATTTGCCGTTCAATTCACAGATACTTCAACAGGAGATCCATTATACTGGAACTGGTCGTTCGGTGATGGCAACTATTCAACCGATCAGAACCCAATGTATATATATAATTTAACAGGTACATTTACTGTAAGTCTGACTGTATCGAATGAACACAACACAAATGCCATGACGAAAGTAGGATATATAACAACCACAGTGCAAAAACCAATAACGAGTTTCACAAGTAATACAACGTTTGGAGAAGCGCCATTATCTGTGCTATTCACAGACACTTCTGGCAACGTTCCGATTGCATGGAACTGGTCGTTCGGTGATGGGTACTATTCAAATCAACAAAACCCAACCCATAAATATCTCACACAAGGCAATTATACCGTATCACTCAACGCCTCAAATTCAGGCGGGTTTAATAAAACAACAACAACGAACTATATTTGGGTAAACCCAACGTCACCCCCTGTAGCAAACTTTACCGCAACACCAACAACAGGGGATGCACCGTTAACTGTTAAATTTACCGATACCTCAATGCAATGGGGATCATATCCGACGGCATGGAACTGGTCGTTCGGCGATGGCAATTATAGTAATGATGAGGATATAATTTACACGTATCCGGATGGAGGAAGTTACACGGTTAATTTAACAGTTTCAAACGCTGGAGGAACCAATACCCTTTCGAGACCGAATTATATATATGTAAGTAAACCCCCGGCACCCGTAACCTCATTTACTGCAAATATAACTTCAGGAGATACACCGTTAGCAGTGCAGTTCACGGATACAAGCGGGAACACACCAATAATCTGGTTCTGGAACTTTGGCGATGGATATAACTCAACCGAACAAAACCCAATCCATATCTATACGACCGGTGGCAATTTTTCAGTAGCCCTCACAGCAACAAATGCTGGAGGTTCGAACTTCACCGTCTATGATGATTATATTAATGTAACTTCAATCCCAATCCCGGTTCCTTCCTTCACAAGTAACGTAACAAGTGGCACACCGCCCTTTTCCGTCCAGTTTACCGATACGTCTGGAAACAGTCCTACGATCTGGAACTGGAGCTTCGGGGATGGCAACTACTCGACCGAACAAAATCCAAAGCACTGGTATAACGGAACCGGAATATATACGATATCATTAACAGCATCAAACGAATATGGGAACGCAACCGTTACGATGAATAATTATATTATTTCATCAATGGTAAGTGGGTACAACGATTTAGACATTACATTAGATCCATTATATAAAGTTATGTTTATGTATACCGATTTAAGTGGGAACCTCATACCTACGGTTGGTGTAACAGATTCATTAGGGAATTCAACAACCACCTCAAACGGAACGTTCATCGGATATTATCCGTTCGGAACAGTCGAATTTACATCGTCCGCATCAGGGTTTGCAGAACGGACAGACACATACAGTATCGATATGAACATTAATGATACGCTTGAACTATCGCCAGCATTATCCGGTCAAACGTTAGTCGTATCTACAAAGACAGTACGGTTTGTCTGCCAGAATTACAACGGAGAACCAATTGTTGGGATGAACGCATCTGCAATAGCAGTAACTTCAACCGTACCACTAAGTTGGGTTCCGGCACTATTCGGAATAGATTTAGGAACAACGCCAGTATTGAATTCAACAATGAATGGAACCACAGGTGTGGATGGAGGAGTAACCTTTATTATGTTGAGCACAGGACAATATGCTGTTCACTATCAATATATACCGCTCGGAATTAATGAAACACGATATTATTATCCGCAAGAGTCTGAATACATCGAGACGTTCTGGACGCAGACACCGACATATGCATCAACAGGAATCACGACAGACTTCTACACATACAGAGACGAAACAAATGGAACAATCGTGCTCGGAGCACTATACAACGACACCTACAGTTCAACCGATAACCTGACATTCACTATAATGGATCGGAACAAGACAATCATCTATCAGACACAGGTGACACCATCATGATAACAAAAAGACTTATTTTAATGGGGGTATTGATAAGCAGCTTAATGCTAATGGTAACAGGAGCAGCAGCATCGACAGCAAATCTTTCATATACAGTACCTTACGAACAAGGAGCGTACTATTATTGGACAGTTAGTGGCAACTCAACGTTATTTGCCAATCCAATAAATGAAACAAATTACATTCATATCGACGACAGCCAATGGCACTGGAACCCGATGGGTGCAGCAAATGGAGATCCGGTAGCTGGGTTTATCTACAATGGGTTTGCATGTAGTATAATTTGTATATATGCATATATCAGTGGAAGATTGAGACTACGGTTTAATATAGTATTCGTAGCGATTTGGGGAGCGATCTTCTGGCTGGTAGCAGGCTGGTTACAGATCAGTGTAATGTTAATCAGTACCGCAGTTGCGTATTCAATAATTATGTATATGAGGTATGCTGAAGAAGAATCGCTCTCATAATTTTTAAACCCATAATAATCTCAATAGACCATCAATTATATATATTGTAGCAATCTTATCAATTATAAAGGTGAGGGTATTGGTGTATATAAGGATAACGAATGTAAAGTATACTATAATATTAAAAACGGAGCACTCCCAATGAGAGGATGGGAACTTATTTTACTTTTGATCATGGGATCACAAGTATCACAGATATTCGTAGCAAGCATTGGGTTATTCCCGGAAGATTATCTTGGACTTAATGGACAGTTTGTATCGTCAAATCCAGCAAACGCAACAATAAATTCAACAAAAGGATATGTGACTGGCGATTATAACGATCAGACCGGTGAAATGATAGAAGATCAAAAGAATATGGGTACTATGGATGCGGTAACGTTGGGTGTAGCGACGTTCGTATCTGGAACCCTTATGATAATAACGGTAATATCGACGTTTGTTACGGTTTTACCGACATTAATTGTATTCTTCCATTGCCCATTACCACTGGCACTGGTGTTGCAAGCGATAGTCTATTACGCCCTTGTCTGGAGTCTTGCACAGTGGAAGGCTGGCCGGTCTGGAGGTATGATCCAGTGATGGAGAATAAAGACGTAAGAAAGTTAATGCCATTATTATTGGTATTAACAATCTTAATTATCCCAACACAGGCAGCGGTAATTACCAATCCTGTAACGGTGAATTCCAGTACGTTCTGTGTAAAATTCTCGGGAACTACAAACGACGGAATCGGATGGTTTGAATATGGAATCGATCATACAAACGATCCCTTCTCGATAGGGGGGTATAAATCATTTAAAACCCCGAACGTCACAACATCAGCAAACTATAACCATACAATTTGTGGTATCCCGTTAATTCCCAATCAAACGTATGTAGTTCAAGCCGTGGGTTCAGATGGATCAATAATTGAATATGGGGATAATGAAACATTTACCACGCCGGTTCAACAGCCGCATGTGACAACAACATATGCAGTATACACAGATGTATTCCTTGAAGATCTCCAAAACGACCCGGTAAAGATCATTACTACCGATATTTGGATAGTGTATACTATAACAATCGGCGCAACAGTGTTCTATGGTATAATAATTGGAATGAGTATCTTAAACATGGTTACAAAACAACGTTCAATCGCAATGGCGGTACTGGTAGTTATGCTTTGCAGCGGAACGATTTGGGCATTGTTCCCACCAGAGTTCGTAATGTTTGCAGAAATATTACTGGTATTGGGATTTATGGGAATATTTTATTGGTGGACAATACGGAGGAGATAAAAAATGCCGATACGAGCAAATCCATTCACATTATTTGTGGCGTTAGTAGGAATAGCATTACTTTTATTGTTATCCCTATCATTTTTTGGGAATGATACAATAGAATCACCAGAAAGTTTATCAAGATGGGAAAATACATCAAATAGTTCAATTCCCGGAGATATTAATTGTACCTTCATGAATATCACAAGCAATCTGAATTGTACGTATGTTTTTATAGAGGGAGAAAATCCAAATTTAGAAGCGTTTAAAGAGGAAGGAGTAAAAAACCAGACAATGGTGATGAGACTTTGGGAAGGAGCATTATATGTAATTGTAGGTCTAATGCTACTCTACATGTTCTATTTCTTCTTTAAAAAGAAGCGGAACTGGTGGTAATTGAAATGATAATGAAACCGCTTAATATACTACTACTATTTATTATAATACTTGCAGTTCTAGTGATCCCCGTCCAAGCATCAACCTTCACAAACATAAAATCAGATGTAGGAGAATCATGGATTAAAGTGAGTTGGAATAGTTCAGTCACCGCCCAAATCTATGTAGATGGTGCATTAATAACGGATGAGTTAAGCGGTACAACAAGAGCAACAAATAATACAATTGGTTATTATTATCTCTCAAAATTAAGTTCGAATTCACAACATACAATCCAGTTAGTAAATGCTAGCAACACATCAGATTACAAGATAATAAGTACAAAAACACTTCCGCCAGCGTCAATAGTCCAGATTTTATTTATTATATCGATACTTTTAAGTATCTTTTTATTATTTTTAGGTGACGATCCAATAAAAGTCATTCTCACCGGTGCATTGAATATTATTTTGTGTATGTTTGGGAGAACCATCTCATATAATTACTATGGGATGGATTTATTGTTTTTAGGTATGTCATTCTTTTCAGGGATAATGATAGTATATGCAATTTATGAACTAGCACACGAAAGTCTGAATTGGTTCTAAGATATTAACCTTTGGTATACCCATCGTCGTACTACCAAATCTTTTTTTATAATTTAATAAAATACATTTCGGTGAAAGGTTTATTAATAAGGACGTTGTACAAGACTAATGTAATGTAAATGTATATATAATAGATCTATACTGATCCAGCAGTGTAGGTTATAAATATTTAGGTGGGGATGCGTTGAAGAGTGGGGAGGATCGCAGAGATATTAGAGGTATATTAATACTTCTGGCGCTCTTTTTAATTTTAATTACTTTAATAATAATACCGGTATCTGCAATAACGTGGATACCTACAAATGGATGCTGGACAGCAATAAATGGTAATAATACATATATAATGTGGAATGCCACTGGCAACACGACGTGGAATATTCCTGCTGGTGTTACCACAGTAGAATATTTAGTGGTTGGAGGGGGAGGATCGGGAGGATACAGCGTCGGAGGTGGTGGCGGTGGGGGGGGGTTCCTTAATGGGACATCCCTTGAGGTATCTGGAACGGTTAATATTTCTGTAGGTGCAGGTGGGGCTTTACAAACGGTTGGAGGGTTGAAGTATAACGGTCAAAACTCGACA